>SL_8KL_010_SEDDRAFT_10001207_pt1 | contig 22438 bp, 32 predicted proteins | sample SodLakKL_010_SED_4_FD_11160 | JGI IMG/M metagenome (IMG submission 11160) | reverse complement strand
ATCACGAACCGGGCATGGAAATAAGACCAGAGGCGCTGCCCGGAAAGGCTCTTGACTGTGGCTGTGTCCCGGAAGAGTGTTTAGAATGGGATGGCTCCGAATGTGAAAACTGCGAATTTAATATAGAAAATGAGCTGTAGCTTGCTTGAAGGGCAGCCCGAGCGCTGCCCCGAAAGGAGGCTATAGGAAGGGAGGCAGGGCAATGTTAATGAATCAAAGGTGCCGGTGGTGTGGCAGTCTGGTCAAATATATCTTTACTGACCATAAAAGACCGGGGACTTTGAACACTTGCGAATATTGCACGTCCCGGGAGGCTGTCAAAAAGAGTAGGAGTTTAAAAGAAATTAACGACGAAAGGAGGCGTGAAAATGAATCATAGAATACCCGACGACAAGGGCTGGCTGGAAGAATACGAAAGGACCATTTGCGAAGAAGGCTATTATGAAACTGACCCGGACATAGTGGACGCAAAGGAAACGCAGCAAAGCAGCTGCCCGGACTGCAGCAGGCGCCGGTTAACCTGCAGGGCTTTTAGAACACACCGACCACGTGGGCTATTGTTACGCAGGACCGGCAGCACTTACAGAACATATCAAGTCTGTAGCTGGTGCGGTTACTGGGACCAGCTATGAAAAAAAATCAGGGCAAGTGCCGGACACCTGCCGGAGAAAAAAAGGCTTGCAAACTTCAACTTAAAATGTTATACTAACTTTGCAGCCAAAAAGTCAGCCCGAGAGTGACCCCGGGCTTAAAAGGAGGTAGCTTGTGCTTGAAGGGTTACGGATAAATTATAACACAAAGGAGGATAAGCTGTGAAGGGGACCATAAAGATAAAACGATTAACGCTTGAAAACTTCAAAGGTATAAAACGCTTCGAGGCTGTGTTTGACGGCAAGGACGCAATAATCGAAGGGGANAANGCNACNGGGAAAACTACACTTGCCGACGCTTTTTATTGGCTGCTGTTTGAAAAAGATTCGCTGGACCGTAAAGAGTTTGGAATAAAAACTCTGGACAGTGAAACTGGGCAGCCATTGCAAGGCGTAGAACACAAAGCCGAAATAGTGCTGGACCTTGGGGACCGGGAGCTGAAACTGGCGAAGGCTTACAAGGAAAAGTGGACGCAGAAAAAAGGCGCTGCAAAAAAACACTTCTCGGGACATACTACAGACTATCACATAGACGACGTGCCGGTCCAGAAAAAGGAATATCAAGAAGCAGTGCAGTCAATAGTGCCGGACGAAGGAGTTTTCAAACTCTTGACCGGCGCTAAATATTTTAATGAGCAGCTGCACTGGAAGCAGCGCCGGGACCTGCTGCTGGAAGTTTGCGGTGATGTCACTGACGAAGAAGTTATAAGCAATGATGAAAAGCTCAAAAAGCTGCCGGACATTATAGGCAATAAGACAGCCGAGGACCATAAAAAACAAGTGCAGGAACGGCAGAAAAAGATTAACAAAGAACTGGAATCGATACCCGTTAGGATTGATGAAGTTAACCAGAGCTTGCCGGATATTAAAGGAATGGACGCAATAGAGAGGCAGCAGGCGCTCGAAGTGGCAGAAAAAGAGCTGGAAGCTGCAAAAGACAAGCTCAAAAACATCAAAGAAGGCGGACAGGCTGCAGTGCTGCAGCGTGAAATTAACGAGCTGACTTCTGCGGTGAACATAGAAAAGAACAAAGCAGCCGACAGCGTTTATGAACAAAAAGGTGAACTGGAGAATGAAATCGGAGAGCTGGACCGGGAAACAAAGCAGCTGGACCATGACTTGAAGCTGGCAAAGCACACTGTCGAAACTAAAGAGCAGGAAATAAGGCAGCTCGGCAAAGATATGGAGGCTCTAAGGACCGAATGGAAAACAATTAATGCTAAACCCTTTGACAGCTCCGAAACTTGTCCCTACTGCGAGCAGGCTTTGCCGGAAGAGAAAATAGAGCAGACCAGAGAGGCTTTCAACCTTGAAAAATCGCAGCAGCTTGAAGAGATAAGCAAAAAGGGCAAGGACAAAAAGGCAGTTGTCGACCAGCTAAAGCACGAAGTCAGTCAAGAGCAGGAAAAAATCGCAGACTTGGAAGCAAAGCTGGCTGACTGCAGGGAGGCGCTCGAAGCAAAGCAAGCAGAAAAAGTGGCTCTGGAAAAGACACTGGAGAAGAAGCAAGCCGAAGCTGCAGCAAAAGCGCAAGAAGAACTGGACCAGAAAAAGCAGGAGCTGCAAGAACTGCAGGACAATCAAGCCGAAGCAATCCAGCAGCAGGAGGCAGCCGTCCAGACTGCAGCCGACGTGGTGAAAAGCAGGCAGCAGGACCTGCAAGCGCTGCAGGACCATGACAGCAAGCAGCAGCGAATCAAGGAACTAAAGCAGCAGGAAAAGGACCTGAGCGCCGAATGGGAAAACCTGCAAGAGCAGTTGGAGCTTTGCGACCGCTTTGTAAGGGCAAAGGTGGACCTGTTAGACGAAAAGATTAACAGCAAGTTTGAACTGGCTCGGTTTAAGATGTTTGACACCTATATTTCAGGCGGAATCGAGGAAACCTGCGAAACGCTGTTTGACAATGTGCAATACAGGGACCTAAATTCTGGGCATAAAATAATAATCGGGCTGGACATAATCAGGACACTGGCAGCGCACTATGAGCAAGAGGCGCCGGTATTTATAGATAACGCCGAAAGTGTAACTGGTGAATATCTACCGGAGCTTGAAAGTCAGGTAATCCAGCTGGTAAAACCAGCTATAAAAACCGAAGCAGATAGGGAAAAATACAGTCTGCTGCAGGTAACTACACTTTAAGGAGGTTTTTTTAAAATGGACGAACTGGCAAGAAGGAATGACACACTGGCTTTAATTGAAGAAGTGGACGCAAACAAAGTGCAGGAAACGATGAAAAAAATAGCAAGTTTTCAGGCGGTGGTTCGGGCTAACTTGGTTGAAGGACATGACTTTGGAGTTATACCGGGGACTGGGGACAAGCCAACACTGCTGAAACCGGGAGCTGAAAAGCTGGTGACGCTGCTCGGGCTGACAACTGAATATGAACAAATCGAAAAGGTGCAGGATTATGAAAAGGGCTTTTTTGCGTTTACAATCCGCTGCATTTTAAGCAGGCAGGGCTACAAGATAACAGAGGGCTTCGGGCATGCTAACACCCGGGAAAGCCGATATGCTGCAAGGTGGGTAACTGAGAAAAACCTGCCCGACGGAGTACGCAAAGAGGACTGCAAGAGCCGAGAATTTGACGGCAAATATGGCAAGTATTATAAATATCTGGTGGAAAACGAAGATATTTATACTCAGGTTAACACAGTCTTAAAAATGGCGAAGAAAAGAGCATTAGTCGACGCCTCGCTGACTGCTGGCAGCTTATCTGATATTTTCACNCAGGACCTCGAGGATATGGCAGGCGAAGCAGTGCAGCAATCACAGCAAAAACAGTCACAGCAAAAACAGGCAGGGAATCGGACACCTGCCGGGGGAAAATCAGACGCTGCAAAGGAGAAAAAGCTGGAGCAGCTCTATAAAGCAGCAGAAAACACCGGCAAAAGTATCTCCGAAATGAAAGCACTGATAAAAGAGCGCTACAACAAGGACAGCTCCAAAAAGCTGACAGCTAAAGAAATTGATGAGCTTATAATAGAGCTTGGAAAAGGTGAAATGAACCAGCAGGGGCTGACCGAAGAGGAAATGAAAGGGGCAGCAGAAGCAATAAGCGCCGAGGACGCTGCAGAAATCATGGACGGAGAAATATTAGACCCGGGAGAAGGACCTGACTTTTAATGCCGGAGAAGCTGAAAAAAAGGTGGCAGTTAATGCTGAATCGCTGCACGAACCCTAAAAATCCTGATTATAAGCGATACGGTGGCAGGGGAATAACTGTTTGCAAGGAGTGGCTCGACTATGAAACCTTCAAGCAGTGGGCTTTGCAGAATGGCTATAAAGAACACTTGACCATAGAGCGCAAAGACAATAACAGTGGTTATTTCCCTGCAAACTGTCACTTTGTCCCTAAATTAAAGCAAAGCTGGAATCGGCGCAATAATACCATGCTGACATATAAAGGGCGGACTGTTTGCTTGACGCAGCTGGCTCGAGAGCATGGAATCAAAAGGACAACTCTTGTTTCCCGGCTCAGAAGGGGCTGGACCATAGAAAAGGCGCTGGAAACGCCAACAAAAAGGAGCTGACAAGATGGACATTAAAGCACTGGCAAGCAGCAGCAGGGGAAATGCTTATATTATAGACAATGGCACGAACCCGGTCCTGCTGGAATGCGGTTTAAAGGTTAAAGCACTAAGAGAAAAAGCAGACTATAAATTAACAAGCATGGCTGGCTGCCTATTATCACATGAACACAGCGACCACAGCCGGAGTGCTGCAGCAATAATGGACCTCGGAGTGGACCTTTACACTGGCAAGGGGACAGCTGACAAACTCGGTCTGCAGGGACACAGGCTGCACATTATAGAGGCTGAAAGGACCTTCCAGCTGGCGGACTGGGAAATCACACCTTTTGCTCTGGACCATAACGCTGCCGAACCTCTGGGCTTTTTAATGGAATCAAAAGGGGAAAAACTGCTCTGGGCATCGGACACCTGCCGGGTTAATTATAACGTGGAGGGGCTAAATTATATAATGCTGGACGCAAACTATCGCAGGCAATACGCATGGGACAACTACCAGCAGGGGAATTTAAATGGTTATCTGGTCCGGCTGCTCAAAGATACTCACATGGAAATCGAGGACGTCAAAAGATATTTTCAAAGGACCGACTTGTCTGCAGTCAAGGAAATATGGCTGCTGCACTTGTCTGAGAAAAACGCAGACCCCGAAGAATTTAAAAGGGAAATCCAGCTGGTCACTGGAAAACAAGTTATTTTAGCAGAAGCACCGGACACGTGCCGGGGAAAGGAGGCAGTCGGATAATGAATAAACTGAGAAAAGCAAGGCTAAAAGCCGGAATGACACAGCTCGAATTAAGTTACTTGACAGGCGTGGCTCCGCAAATTATTTCACAGCTGGAGCATGGAAAAATTTATGCTTATCCGGGCTGGCGTCAAAGAATATCAGAGGCGCTGAAAATGGACCCGGCAGAATTATTCCCGAAGGAGGCTGCAGAAAATGGAAAACCTGATAGACTTCCCGGTTAGTGACGACTGGCGAGATTATTATTATGAAAAAGGAATGACACCTTTCCCGAGCAAGAATTATTTTAACAAAGCAAAGGAGGCTGCGAAGGAGCTGCACCGGGAAACNTTNAANCTGCAGGCTGACACTATAAACCAGCAGAACCGGAAAATTCAAGAGCTGCAGGACACAAACAAGGCACTATATAAAAAGCTGGACCGGATAGAGAAAAAGCTGTTTGGCAGCAGCAGCAGCTCCGGCAAGGAGGGTGGAGAATGGCGCTTGAAATCAGACGAGTGGCAGGAAAATACACACTTACAGAACGATTAAACGAAAATGAGTATATAGAAATGCTGGTGGACCGGATAAGGACACATACCGACGGCAGAATGACTGCAAAGTTTTTTGTCAAGGCAGTGCTAAAAAACGGCTCGGCAAACTTACATCAAGGGCAGCTAAATTTAATGGCTACAAGGAGCAGGACAGAGCTGTCAAGGACACTGAGCAAAAGACTGCAGCCCGAAGGCGTGAACTGGGACCAGCTAATAGAGGAAGCATGTCAATTAGTTGTAGAAAATGAAGAGCAGACAACCGAGGCGTCAAGGCTGCAGCTGGTGGAGCCGAAGGACCCGGATTTTATATGTTATCCTCACATACTGGAGAGGCTGCCGACGCTCTGGTATGGTCCGGGGGCTGCTGGTAAAACCATGCTGGCAATGTATTTTAGTTTTTTAGTGCAGAATGGGCTGCCATTCCTCGGCAGAGAAATTAAGCAGCGAAACGTCCTGTATCTGGACTGGGAGGTTGACGAAGAAGAGGCAGGACGCAGAATGAGCTACTTTTACCGGAACTTTGAAAAGGACCAGAACATCGAAATGCCATATTACAGGCGCTGTGTCCTGCCAATCTTTGACGAAGCCTCGGAAATAGCGGAGGACGTGGAGAAAAACGATATAGGACTGGTGATAGTTGACAGCGCCGGTCCTGCCTGTGGCGGTGACGTGGGCAACTTGGAGCGCTCAGTCAGTTATTTTAACGCTTTAAGGAAAATCACGGCTCCGGGGAACGTCGGCAGCGTGACCTTAACACATGTGACAAAGCTGGAGCGCCGGGAGGGAGGCAAGGCAAGGCTGCCAATCGGAGCAGTCTATTTTGAGAATATCCCCCGGGCTACATGGGAACTGCGACCGCAGGAAGTTGAAGATGAAGAAAAGGAAATATCAGTCGGGTTTTTCTGTAGAAAATCAAACTTCAAATATCCGCAGCCGTTTGGCGTCAACTTGCATTTTAACGATATTACAGCTAAGGTGGAGCCGATGAAACCAGAGGACATGCTAACAGAGGAAAAAGCGCTCGAGCAAATGATAATTGAAGAGCTGGCCGCCGGTCCACAAAAGCCAATAGAGCTGGCAGAAAAAGTCGGCACTTCTGCGAACACCTGCAGGGTGGTTTTGTCAAGGCTGGCTAAAAAGGGCAAAGTCACGAACCCGGAGCGTGGAAAGTGGGCGCTTGCTTCAATACATCAAGAAGCGCCATTTTAGTTTATTAACTGCAGGACCTGTTAATATTAATGTTAATAAACTTGTTAATAAAACGCTTGACAACTAAAAGCAAGCATGCTATTATAGGCAAGGAGGGACAGCGATATGGAAAAACCGACATTTGACCAGCTAAATTACTTCTTAATACTTTCCCGGGAATGTGAAGCTCGGGGAATAGAGCTGCCACAGGAAGTAATAGACATTAAAGAGGACCCGGACCCGGACAAGCAGCAGGTGCAGCAGGCAATAACGGACCTTCGCTTTGAACTGGGATTTAAAGAGCAGCGCTGAAAGGAGCCGGAGGGCTACAATGATGAAACAAATTGAACTTGTCGGCGGTCCTGCTTGTGGGCTGCAGCTGGCAGTCAGAATGATTGACGATACTTTTAGTTACGAAATGACTATCTCAGAGAATGGGCTGGTCCTAACACTTGCCGGGGCTTACATGGAATCCGGCAGAATTACAAGGGAAGGCAGGGTGGTTTTTTACCATGCGGAAATTCAGTAAGTATAGCAAATATCATTCAAAAAAGGTGGAGATTTGCAAAAACTGTGGACTTGACAGCTGCAACTGCTTTGAACCGGTGATATTTGACAGCAAGAAGGAGGCTGATTATTACAGGCAGCTGCTGCTGCTACAAAAAGCCGGAGAAGTTGAAGAGATACAGCTGCAGCCGAAATTTACGCTGCAGGAGGGCTTTTCAAAGAATGGCAAAAAACACCGGGCAATAACTTACACTGCAGACTTTATGGTTATATATAAAAATGGGCGAAGGGAGGTTGTCGATGTCAAAGGAATGCGGACGCAGGTTTTTAACCTGAAATTAAAACTGTTTGAAAAGAAGTTTCCCGAACTGAAAGTAACTATAATTTAAGGAGGTTATTTAAAGTGAAAAAGATTTATGCTGTTTGTTTGGCTGTTTTAATGGTGTTTGCAATGGCAGGCGTGGCAATGGCAGAAGAGCTGCCGGAGTGCGCCGGGGAATACTGCTCAGACGATGTGCGCTCGGAAGGTGACAGCTACTGCAGGGGCAGCTGGTGCGCAAATGAACCAGAAGAAGAAGAGGAACCGGCAGAATGTGCTTACAAAGGCTGCAGTGATGATGTGCGCTCCGAAGGGGACAATTATTGCCGGGGCAGCTGGTGTAAAGAATGGGACACTTGCACTGTTTGCGAAAAGGCTGCTGCTGCACTTTCAGAATCTACAGCAGGGGACCTTGTTTGTGCTGACTGTCTGGCTGACTTTTACGAGTGCGCCGGTGGCTGTGGCAAGGTAACAGACGCAGGACCTGACCTTTACTGTCCGGACTGTAAAGAGGAAGAAGAAGCAAAAGAAGAAGAAGAAGAAGCAAAGGAAGAAGAAGAAGAGGCAAAGGAAGAGGAAGAAGAGGAAACGACCGAACCAGTGGACAGGGAAGAAGTGGAAAAAATAGTTGATGATTATATCAGGACTGGCAAGGCGACGCCTCCAACTGGAGGGGCTGCTGCAGGGCTGCTTATCGGAGCTGCTTTAATAGCTGCGGAACTGGCGCTTGCTTATACATGAACCGCAGGAGATATAAATAGCCGACGGGGGCAGGCTTAGCCGCCTGTCCCGTTTTACGTCCCTTGGAAGGGGTAAAGGTAGGGGCAGGCTCTTAAAACGGCTTAGAATCGCTTATATTAGCTCGGAGGTTTTAAAATGGCTGTATTTTTTGTTAGCAAAAAGCAGGGACTGCTTAAAGCACTGAAAAAGCTGTTTGACGTGTTTGGAATCAAGAGAATTACAAGTGGTTTAATCGGTTACGATGTGCAGGGAAACTTTGTAATCAGGGGCTGCACTATTCAAGATGAAAAAAACACGCTGCAAGTGGACAGCTGGACGCTTGACGGCGAACCGAAAGGAGGCAGTGAACAATGATTTTAGGAATCCAGATTTTTTGCTTGTTTGTCGGTGCAGTATCTACTCTGGCTTACTTGTCCAGAGAGAATAACCCGGTCCTGCTGTCTGGGGCAGTGCTGTTTACCGGAATGGCTATCTATATAGAACAGTTTATAAAGTAAAGGAGGCTAAAAATGCTGTTTTCTCACAACGAAAACTGTCCCGAGTGCGGAGAAAAAATGATAATGCAAGGTGGCTGCTGGCTCTGTCCGCATTGCTTTTATGGCGCTTGCTAAAAGTTGCACAAAACGGTATAATAATTGCAAGGAGTTGTCATGATGTTTCCGAAACCTGCAAGGCAAAAAAATGAAGCAGTGCTGGCAAGAATCAGGGGCAAGCAGTGCATGGTCCCCGGGTGTAGCAAGCCCGGGGTCCCTGCACATTATAAAGCTGTCGGTGCAGGCGGACCTGACTGTAGCTGCAATGTTTTTCCTTTGTGCTGGCTACATCATGCCGAAGAACATAACATCGGCAAGAAAACTTTTAGAAAAAAATATGGCTTACCATTGCCCGGTGACAACTTGCAAGAATCGGGCTGCAAGGAGTGCAATAATGTTTAAATACTGGTTTAAACTGTTTTTAGTCTGGCTATATAATCTATGGCTCCGGGTCCGGCGCTGGTTCGGAGGCTAAGGGAGGTTTTAAAATGGCGCTTAAAGAGAAGGGCAGGACAAAGCAGGGGACGCCGGTTTATTGTTCTTTCGATGAGCTGGTCCCTCTTGAAGAAGTGACGCCGAACCCTGAAAATCCAAATACACACCCGACCAGTCAGGTGAATCTTTTAGTTAAGGTTATACAGGGGCAGGGCTGGAGGCAGCCGATAACTGTTAGTAACCTGTCGGGGCTGATAGTTAGAGGACATGCAAGGCTTATGGCAGCGGAGCAAATCGGAGAAGAGGACGTGCCGGTGGACTTTCAGGATTATAACAGCGAAGCCGAAGAGTTTGCAGACTTAGTTGCAGACAATAGGCTGGCAGAACTGGCTGAGATTGACCGACCAATGTTAAAGGACCTGATAAATGACAGGATAGACACAGGCGAACTGGACCTTGAAATGACAGGCTACTTTGAGAGTGAAATCGAGGACCTTATGACACAATACCATATCGATGACTTGGAAGCAGAAGGGGAATTTACAGGCAACCGGTCCGAACATTCTACAAACAAAACAATAGTTTCGATGGGCAATATGGCAGCTTCGGTGGCAATTAAGAAGGTGGACGCTTTGCAGGCTTATATTACAGCTAACTGGGGCGAAGAATGGGACGTTTGCATACCGGCTTTTATAGACTATTTACTGGAGGTATTAAGCATAAATGAAATTAGCGATGGTGACAGGGAGCAGGGAATATCGGTACACAGTGACACTGCTCAAGAAGGTGGCGGAGAACCGGGGTTTTAAGTGGGTAGAACCAGCAGAAGCTGACCTGATAATGTGCAGCGTATGTGACGTCGACGACCTGTCAAAGCTCAAAAAAGCCCGGAAAATAGCAGGCGAAAAACCTTTGATAATGGGAGGGCTGGAAACATTTTCTGGCGAACCGTGGCTGGCTTGGGCTGACTATTTATGGGTAGGGGAAGCATGGGACTTCTTCGACACGCTGGCTGACGAAGGATGGGAGGCTGTAAAAAAGCACCGGTCCATGTTTTCTAAAGAGAAAAGGGAGGCAAAGGCTTCGCAGCGTGTAAACTGGCAAGAAGTGCCGCTGGTAAAAACTGGCAAGGCTGTCTATCACTTCTTAGCTGGCAGGGGCTGCTCGAACAGGTGTTCTTTTTGTTTTACATCATGGGCTAAAAAATACCAGCAGGCGCCGGAATCCCTGCTGGTGGAAGTCCAAAAGGTTATGGAATCAAAGCCCGGAAACGTCAAACTGCACTTTATAAGCAACGACCATTTGAAAGTCCCTGTCGGTCCCCGGCTGGTGAATCCAACTATTAGAATCAGGGACTTTTTAAAGGACCCGACGAAATTCAGCAAGTCAAGAAGTTTTCACTTTGGAATCGAGCGCTTCTCAGAGGCAGGGCGCAAGGAGTGGAAAAAGCCGATAAAAAATGAAGAGCTGACACAGCTTTATAGTGTATTAGAGCGCACGAATCAGGAGTGCGAACTGTTTTTCATTGTAGGAATGCCCGGGACCGAACAGGAGTTTGAAGAGTTTTTAACTACAATCCCTGTAGAGATTAAAAACCGTCCCCGGTTATTTATGAAAATGACATACCTTGACCCGACGCCATTTACTCCGCTGGCAAGGTATGATGTCAGGCAGCTTGGACCTGTGAACAGGGAAAAAATTTACGGAGAGCTGATAAGCCGGAGCAAGCGCTGGCGGTCCTATCAAGTCAGGCAGCTGGCAGCCGAAACATGGCGCTGCTTATTCAGGCGCTGCAATGATGAAGAGGTTTTAAAACTGGGCAATGCCCCGACAAAGCAAATACCATATAAAGAATGGCTGCAGCAAATCGAACAAAAAGGGCTTGGACACTTGCTCGATGGACAGCAAGAAAATATGCCTTGGGATAATATAGAGCCGTAAAGGAGGTTTTAAAGGTGGCTGGAAACTGGAATCCAGAGGAAACACTGCAGCGGAGAGAAGCATTTGACTATTATTATTCGCTCGGTGCAAATAGGACATATAAACAAGTTGCAGAGCGCTTTCAGGTGTCGGAAAGAACTGTCAATAACTGGGCGAAGTGGTTTAACTGGCAGGAACGTGTGAGAATGAGAGATATAGAAAACTCAAAGAAGCTCGAAGAGCGCACTGACAAGCGTATTGTCGACCGGAAGGCTGACATGCTCAAGGTTGTAGAACATGCCATAATGGGCAAGGGACACATGGCGGAGCAGCTTGTTAAAGGGGACCTGAAAGGTGCAAGTATAAAGGACCTGAAAATGCTTGTGGAGCTGGCGCTGCTTCTTATGGGCGAAGTAACCGAAAGGGGCGAACAAAGACATGGAATATCAGGAGAGCTTAGGGGCTACATCACCGACCCCGAATTTCTCAGAGCTGTCCAGCAGGCTTACACAACAAGACGAAGCAGCAATAATAGCAGCAGCAATGCCGGACCAGTGGCTGACAGCGACGACCGGTGAAGTTTTCTGGGAAAAACAGGTAGAGATAGCCCGGGCGCTGGCAGTTAACCGAAGGGTGGCTGTGGCAAGTTGTAATGCTGCTGGAAAAAGTTTTCTGGCTGCCCGGCTTGCAGTCTGGTTTCTTACAACTTACAGTCCGGGAATAGTTATAACCACAGCGCCAACCGACAGGCAGGTGCGCCGGATACTCTGGAAGGAAATTCACATTGCATATAATAAAGCACTGGACCGGGGCTTTGAACTGGGCGGAGAGCTGCTCACAAAGGAATGGCGCTTTTCGGAAGAACACTTTGCACTGGGCTTTTCGAGCAAGCATTATGACGCTACAGCTTTTCAGGGAATCCACAGCCCACACTTGCTTATTATCGCTGACGAAGCAGCCGGAATCAGTGAGAGTATATGGGAAGGTATGTTTTCAATCCTGAAAGGTGGTTTTACAAGGCTGCTGGCAATAGGTAACCCGACAACTGTTGATGGTCGATTTTACGACGCTTTCAGCAGTCAGGGCTGGTGGACAACTAATATTTGTGCTTATGACACGCCGAACTTTCAGGGCGCCGGTGATATTATACCAGAGCTGGTGACGCCGGAGGACGTGGAGGCAGCAAAAGAGGACTGGGGAGAGGACAGCCCGATATTTACGTCAAGAATACTGGGGCAGTTTCCTGATACTCTCGAAGATACTTTCATAGCACTTTCACTGGTCGAGCAAGCAGGGGCTGGCAGCTGGACCAGAGAGGAAATGCTGGAGGTGGACAAGCAGGAACCGATACATATAGGAGCTGACCTTGCAAGATATGGTGACGACGAAAACGTGTTTATCGCAAGGCGTGGCAGGCTGGCTTTTGACAGTGACAGCTTCGGGGCAAGCAAGCTCGGCAAGTTAGGAGTTATGACTGCAGCTGGCAGGCTGGTCAACTTCACGAAAAAAGTTGTAGATGAAATGGAAGCTCACAGGGACCGGATAGTTATTAAGTGCGACGCAATCGGACTGGGCGGAGGCGTCCCTGACAGGCTCAGGGAGCTGCAGTCTGCAGGGGAAATACCCGAACACTGGCTTATATATGACATGAACTCGGGCGCAAAGGCTAAAAAACCAGACAAGTTTGCAGACGCCGGGACAGAGTGGTGGAAAGGGCTGGCTGACAAGCTCCGAGGGGACCTTGCTTTCGGTCCAGTCTTTAAGGACAAAAAAGCAATAGGACAGTTAAGCAGGCGCAAATATGAACTGCTCGGGGATGGTCGAATGAAGTTAGAGAGCAAGGACAAGATGAAAAGCAGGGGAATCAAATCGCCGGACTGGGGGGACGCTATGGCTATGGCTTATGTTGACAGCAGGTATCACAAACCGAGCAAGGGAATGGAATCGGTCGGCAATTCTTATGCCAAAAATGCTATTAGCTGGTGAAAGGAGGCAATAAAAAATGAGTGACATCAAAAAGCAAGTTTATTCACTGGTCGAACATCAAGGGCTTTCACAAAAGCAGGCAGCTGAAAGGCTCGGTGTTCACCCTTCGACAGTTTCCAGATACTACCATGATGTAAAGCTGTCGGAATCTAAAATATCCCGGGGGCAGCTGCAGCAGGAGTTTGGCAGCGTGGGACAAAGTGAATCGGCGCTTTTCAGTGCGCTTGGGGATGAAGAATATCTCGGTGAAGTGCGCTTCCCGACAAGCAATAGAATATATGATAAAATGCGCCGGTCCGATGCTCAGGCTCAGGCTATGGTCCTTGTTATAGAGCTGCCTTTAAGGGCTACAAAGTGGTATATAGAGCCATATTCGGAGGACGCAAAGGACGTGGAAATAGCAGAAGCAATCGAAGAAAATCTGTTTGCTGGTCCGCCGGTGGGCATGTCTATTCACTGGGACGATTTTTTAAGGCAGACGCTAACAATGCTGGTGTTTGGCTACAGCATATTCGAGAAGGTTTATAAGCTCGAAAATGGTTTTTTCAAGTGGAAAAAGTTTGCAGTTAGACCGCAAAGGACAATCCATGATTTTTTATACGACGAAACCGGAGGACCTGCTGGAGTTAAACATTTAAAGGTGACAGGTTCGAGCTTTGAATACGTGGACATTCCCATAGAGAAGTTGCTTGTTTTCAGCTACCGGTCCGAAGGTGGGGATATGAGAGGGCAGTCTATCTTTCGCCCGGCTTACAAGCACTGGAAAATAAAAGACTTCTTGTATAAAATTGTTAACATCGGGATAGAGCGCAACTATGTAGGAACTCCGACAATGCAAATGCCCGAGGAATATTCAGAGCAGGACCTGCAAAAAGCAAGGCAGCTGGTCGAGGACCTTAGAAGCGCTGACAAGGGGGGCGCTATAATACCGCCGAACTTTGTGCTGGACCTTTTCGAGGGTAAAAGAGGGCTGGCAGAAGCGCTGCCATATATAGAACATCACGACGTGATGATGGTTCGGTCCATTCTGGCGCAATTTATTAATCTGGGCAGCAAAGAAGTCGGCAGTTACGCTTTGAGCAGTGACCAGTCTGATATGTTTTTAATGTGCTTAAATTCTACAGCAGAATACATCAAAAACACTATAAACAGCTTCGCAATACCGCAGCTGGTCGACTATAACTGGGAAGTGGAAGGCTACCCGACCATTAACTTTGAGCCGATAGGCAAGGAATCAAAGGCGCTGGTGGAAGTTGTCAAAAGTCTGGCAGCTGGCAAGTTAATTGTCCCGGATGATAACCTCGAAGAGTGGCTGCGTGACCTGTTAGAGTTACCAGAAAAAGGGGAACCGCTGCAGCAGCAGCCCGAACAGGACCAGCAGCAGGATATACAAGGGCAGGAAACCGGACACCTGCCGGGAAAGGGTAACTGCTGCTTGCACACGCTGCAGGAAAGGAAGCAAGCCCGGACCTTCGCTGACAATCAAAGGCGCTGGCGCAGGCAGCTAACAGCTTATGAAAAAAGGGTTAACCTGCAGGACATCGAGCAAACATGGGACAGCGAAGAGCAGAAGCTAATCGACAAGGGAAAAGAGCTGACTAAAAAGCAGCTTGACGAGCTTTTTAAGGCAATGCGCAAAAGTGTCGACGCTGGCGATTATCACGAACTGGCTGCAATACCTATGAAATACCGAGGGGACTTTGCAAAGTTTATGGGACAGCAATATCGGGACCTGTTTGATTATGGNAANNNGCAGGGCGCTGCCGAGCTNNANATNGACNNNGACAAAGTNCCGACGCCTAATGAGCAAAGACGTATAGCAGCGTCCCGGTCTGAGCTGGCTGCTGATAGTATAGCGCAAAGAGTGAAACAGGCTGCAATCCTAACCTGCTTAAATGCAATCCGGCAGGGCTTAGGACCGAAACAGGCACTTCACAGGGCAAGGCAGGAGGCTGACCAGAGAGCAGACAGGGAGCTTACAGCTGCAGCGTCGGCTCATGTAGGGGGCGCAATAAACGACGGCAGGGAAAGGACAGCGCAAGAGGCAGGCGTCGAGCTTGCTCAATTTAGTGCTATTCTCGACGATGTTGTCTGTCCTCTTTGTGAATGGCTGGACGGCTTAATTATAGAGCTGACAAATCCTGACTTTGACGTGTTCACACCGCAACTGCACAATAACTGCCGGTGTGTCTGGGTATTTATTTTACCAGATGAAGTGCCACAGCCGGAGCCGACATGGGAAACACCGCCGGACGGTCTGGTGGAAAGACATGGAAACCTTGTTATATAACTGGGGACAACCTGTTAATAACCTGTTTATAACTACCTGAAAAATGACAGGAGCTGGAAGCAATGGAAAAACCTATTATTAACAAGTTTATTACACCTAAAAAATGTCAATCCTGCGAAGCCTTATATAATGGGCTTCGACAGGTTTATTAATATTAATGTTAACTATAGATAAATAAAGCGTTATTAATATTAACGCTTTTATTAGTGTAATATTACATTAACAAAGTTGTTAATAAACTACAGATATTTGACATAAAACAAAAATATCGGTAATATTAGGGCAAGACAATTAAGAAAATTATACAGGAAAGGAGGGCTGCAAGTGGCTAACCCGGCAAAGAGGTTTAAAGGCAAGCTGGCATACTTGCTTAAAAAATATGGCGATAGAAAAACAGCCATTGCAAAAGCAAGGGGCTACTCAGGAGGCAAAACCCGGGCGGAGAAAAGGAAACAGCAGCAGCAGTTACCTGAAATCGAAATGCAGTTTCCCGATGAGTTTCCCTTCGATTCTTATACAGCGTGTGTAGAGAGAATGGAAGGGGAGGTATCGGACCCGAACGCTTTTTGTGCAGCATGGGTAAAACATTCTAAAGGACACTGGCCGGCGGAGGCTGGCGAAGAAGTTACTGGACAGGCACTGTCCGGGGACTGGAAGGGAGCTGTGGCTAAAATGCAAACCGGCAGCTTTTTAAATGTAATCACACTGGAAGAGTTGGAAGGGCAAACTTCGGAAATTGAAATTTTACGCACTGGTGAATGGCAACACCCGGAATATGGAACCATCAAAGTCAAGGAATCCGACATCGACAAATTCATAGAAAACTTTAATAATAATGCTCGAGGCGTGGACTTAGCTGTGGACCAAGCGCACAAACCGGACGAAGGCGCTGCTGGCTGGTTTAAAACTTTGCGCAAAGAGGACAGCTCCGACGGAGTGCGTTTAATGGCAACTATAGAGTGGACGCCATACGGCAAGGAGCTGGTCGAAAACAAGGTTTTTAGATATTTTAGCCCGGAATTTACTTTCAACTATACAGACGCTGAAACAGGCAAAACCTTTAAAAACGTGCTATTCGGTGGAGCGCTGACAAACAGACCTTTTATTAAAAACATGCAGCCGGTCCTGCTGGAAGAGCAGGCAGCTGCCGAGATAACAGCAGCTGAAATAGCGCTTATTAAGGACCGAGTTTTTAAATCTGGTGGTGACGCTGACCAAAAGTCGGCTGATAACAATACCACAAATAAGACGAAAGGAGGCGTAAACGTGAATTTAAACGAAAAACTAAAGGGAATCCTTGCATTATCGGAGGAAGCAGAAGAGCAGGAAATTGAAACCGCTGTCGAAGCGCTGGTGGACACTTTGTCTGGAGTGACTGACAAGCTGGAGCTGTCCGAGGATAACGCAGACAAAGACGCAATCCTGCAGGCAATCGAGGACATGGGCAAGGGCGAAACGCAGCTGCAAGAGGAAAACAAGAGGCTGTCTGAGAGAGTGGCAAAGCTCGAAGCTACTAATCAAGAGAATGAATGGCAGCGCTTGTCCGAAGCTGCAATGAGAGAAGGGCGCTTGACGCCAAAAATGGCTGAGAAGCTCAAGGCTCGGTTTTTCAAGGACCCGGAAGGCACAAAAGAAGTGCTGGAAGCTCTGGAGCCGGTCGTGTCTATGAAAGAGCAGGGCAGCGCAAGTCAGGGTGAATCGAACATTGCACTGTTTGAAAACAAGGTAAATGAGAAAATCGAGCAGAAGCAAATGACATACGCAGACGCAGCGCAAGCAGTGGCAAGAGAAAACCCGGACCTCTGGAAAGAAGTTGACAGAGAGCGCCGAGGCGCTCACTAATCAGGAGTTTTAAACTCTTAAAGAAAGGGGCTGACAACGTGAATATTAAAATATTATGCGACAGCATGACAGCTGCTGCAGACCTGCAGAATCATCAATTTAAACTGGTGAAAATCACCGGGGACAGGGAGGTTAACCTTGCCGATGGTGACGCAGGGGAAGCTGTTTATGGCGTGCTGCAGAATGACCCGGACGACGGCGAAGCTGCAAGCGTGGCTGTCATGGGAGTAACTCAGGTTGAAGCAGGCGCAAGCATAACAGCTGGTGACAAGCTTCGGTCTAATGGCTCTGGAGTGGCTGAACCGGTAACTGCTATTAAGGACCGCTGCTTCGGCATTGCAAGAGAGGGCGCAAGCTCAGGTGAACAAGTCAGTGTCCTGCTGATACCCGGCGGGGAACAAGCTGACTATAGCTAATCAAATTTAAAAGGAAAGGAGAGTGCCGATAAATGCAACCGACATTAAGTAATGCAAGAATTGACCCGGTCCTGACGAATATATCTGTTCAGTATAAAAACCCTTTATATATAGCAGAACAAGTATTCCCGGTGGTCCGGGTGGACGCAAAAAGTGGTAAATATTATGTTTTCCCCCGGGGTGAATGGTTCCGGGATGAAGCTCAGACAAGGGCGCCGGGAGCTGCAAGTGAAGGCGGAGGCTTCCCTCTGTCCGAGGACAATTACAACTGCGAAGAAGAAGCATATCATACCTTGCTCGAAGATGAAGTCAGGGACAATGCAGACAATATCCTTAACATCGAAACAAACAAAACCAACTTTGTCACTGAAAAAATCCTCTTAAAACTGGAGCGCCGGGTGGCTGACTTTTGCATGACTGCTGCAAACTGGGACAATTCGGCGACACTTTCAGGGACTGACCAGTGGGATGATTATGACGAATCGGACCCAATCAGTGACATCACAACTGGCATGGAAACTGTCGAAGATGAAACAGGACAGCCGGTCAATACAATGGTTATGGGCAATCCTGTCTGGCGCAAGTTGAAACATCACCCGGAAATTACAGATAGAATGGCTGTAACTAACACCCGGGTGACGTCCCTGCAAATCCTGCAGGAAATAACAGGGATAGACAATATCCTTGTCGGCAGGGCGCTGTTTAATAATGCGCAAAGGGGCGCAAGTGACAACTTCGAGCATATCTGGGGCAAGCATGTTTGGCTTGGACACGTAGCACAAAGCCCGGCTCTTGATACTCCGAGCGCTGGCTATGTGTTTGTATGGCCGAGGAATGGACAGCTCCGGGGAATCAGGCGCTGGCGTGAAGAAAAACATCATTCAGAAGTAATCGAAGGTTTTATGAGCTTCGATGAAAAAGTGGTAGCTGACATTCTGGGCTACACTATCCGGGACGCTGTGAGTTAAGGGGGCAGCCCCCGATGAGAGGACAAAAAACACTTTCACCGGGGCAGGGAGCGCCGGACACCTGCCGGGAAAAAAGCTGCCCCGGTGAAGTTGAAAAGGAGGCAGGACCATGTATAAATTCAAGCCCGGGAAAAAGGGGCATGTTTTCAGGCACAATGGCAAAACGTATAAACAAGGGGACACAGTGCCGGAGGCTGCTGTAACTCAAAGTAACAAATATCTTTTCGAGAGAGAGCAGCAGAAGCAGGCAGCTCCAAAAAAACAGCCCGGTCCAGCAGCTCAGAAAACTGGACCTGCGAAGAAGGAGGCTGACAAATAATGACATTAGGCAGTTTAGGACCAGCAGGGGTTCGCTGCAGGAATGGCATTTATGCTGAAATCTCCGGTGTCGGTGCTGAGGGCTATGTTTACTGGAGAAGTTAAAAGGGAGTGTTAAAATGTCCGGCTATTCAACTGTCGAAGATGTGCAAAGGCTTGTCAAGTGGATAACCTTTACAGCAACGTCGAAACTTACAAATGATGACATAGAAAACATGATAAAAGAGGCTGATGGCAAGATAAATGGGACAATCGGGCAAGTCTATCAAATACCAGTAACCGATGAAACAGACAAGGTTATTCTCAGTTATGCTTCGGCAAGGCTGGCAGCTTATGAAGCTGCAAAGGTTTTAATAGCGCAAGCCGGAGGGGACCTTCCAGCTATAGTGCAGGAGTGGAAAACATCTGCCGAAGAATATCTGGCAAAAATACGCAGCCGGGACATAATACTGGAAAACACACCTCGAAGGGCTATAGAATCAAGCAGCGCCATTTATAGTCATACGGCACATGACCCGGCAGCGCCGAAGAAGCAATGGGAACTTGGAAAGGACCAGTGGTAAATAATGACAAGAGTTAAGCTCGACTTTGAAGTGGACGGCGAAAAACAATTATCAAGGTTCTTTGATTTAATCGGTGAAGTGCTGGCTGACTACAGGACCATTTATGAAGCATGGGCTGACGACTTCCGGCAGACGCAAGAACAGGTGTTCGCCTCCGAAGGCGCTTTTGAAGGCAGGGCAAGGTGGCAGCAGCTTAGTCCTCGGTATAAAGTCTGGAAGGACCTGCACTATCCGGGGCAGCCGATTTTAACAAGGACAGGAGAACTGAGAGGCTCTTTGACGCAGGAGGGACATGGACAGCACATATTTGATTATGATGAGCAGCAAATGCAAATCGGTTCATCTGTCGATTATGGTATATTTCATCAAAGAGGGACAGTTAAAATGCCACAGCGCAAAGTAATCGAGCTGACTAATCCGCAGAAAAAGCGCTGGACTGACATTGCCCGGCAAGTTACTTTTGATGAATTGCAAGGAGTTACAGGACCGACGTTTTAAGGGGGCTACAGCGTGACTGTCGAAAATGCTGTGAACAAAGCAAAAGAGCTGCTGGAAAATAACCTTGAAAACCAGCTGCCCGAAAATACGCCGAAGCCCGAAGTGTTCAAAGTGGGCAACTATGTAGGCAGGGAAGAGATTTTACATTCTTTACCAGCTGTAACCTTGGACGCAAGGAACACGCTCGAAGTTGACAGTCAAGAGGACTGGGCGGAGTTAGAACAGGACTTTTACGTCTGGGCTTTTATCGCCGAAGTGGACATAGAAAACCTGCACCGGTTTATAATGCGCTATGGTGAAGCAATCAGGAAAATACTGAGAAAAGGCGCACACTGGGGCAGTGGCTGGCATAACCCGGTAGCCGACAACACGCTTTATACCGGAGTGTTTGACGCAGGACACTTTTTAGTGCAGGGCTGCAGGGTGGAAGTGAAAATCCGGGAAATTGAAGCAGAATAAAGGAGGGCTGCAAATGANGGCAATTTATAAAGGACCTTCGGACCGCTATATTACAGGCAGCTCAGTGTTTGAAAGGAACGGAGCGCCGGAGGAAATACAGCAGAAGCAGTTAAATGCTGCTCAGGCTGCAGGACATCGGTTTGAAGTGGTAAAAGAACCCGTGAAGCGCAAAGTGGAATCAAGCAGCAGCTTTGATTCGGAAACTCAGGAAAAAGGAGGCTTAACCGAAGATGGCTAACAATAACATGGAAACTGTCGTACAGAACATTCACGTCGGGGCAGGCGTCCTGAAAGTGGAGGACCCGAACACTGGTAATGCAACAGAATACAAGGCAACTGAGGACGGCGCAACTTTGTCAATCGAGCGCTCTGTAGAGTTTATAGAAATAGCAGAAGCAATCGGGGCTGTCGGTGGCTATATTACAGGCGAAGAGTGTCAACTGTCTATACAGTCACTGGAAGCAGACGCCGAGAAAATCAAAGAGGCTCTGGGACATGGTGAAGTCACGACCACAGCAGCAGGCGCCGAAGAGAAGGGCAAAGATGAGCTGGAGTTTGGCGGTTCGTTCAAGCTGGACAATAAAACGCTAACTTACACAGCGCCGAGGCGACACAATCAGAATTTAAATATAATCATTGAACTTTACAACGTCGTAGCAGTGACTAACCTCGAGCCACAGTTTCAAAAGACATCAAAAACCGGCTTTCAGGTGCAATTCAGGGCAATTAATGACATGGCAAAAGACGCAGGCAAGCGACTTGGAAAAATCACTATCGAAACCGAAGAAGCTGGCTAATCAAAAATATTAAGGAGGTAGAGCATGACAGCTAAAAAGAGGACAGCAGGACAAATACTGTCACAGGAACCGGAAACAGTGGAATTAGGCGGTGAAACCTTTGAGGCAAAACCGCTTGTAATCAAAAAGGCAAGGAAATTCAGAAAAGCGATAATGCAAACAATCGCAAAGGCTGGCGCTCTGGAAAGTGCAGGCAATATGGAATCACTGGTCGGAGCAATCGAAGAATTTTTTGACAAGGAGCTGATAGACCTTTGCAAGCTGGCGCTGCCGGAGTTTAGCAGCAAGTCCGAAGAGTGGATAGAAAATAATGTTACGGAAGCAGAGCTGCAAAATGCTCTGGTGGTGGCAATAACTGTAAATTTTCCTTGGCTGAAAAAGATGGCGGAACTGGGCAGTCTGGGGCAAGTTATGAACAAGGCAAAGCAAAGCTAACAGACGCCGAAGCCGAAGCAAGGCTCTTTGACGTGTTTATGCAAGAGTACCCGGCATATACTATCAAGAAGCTGGAATCGGAACTGACTTATGAACAGCTGTTTATGTTTATGGACATAATACTGGAGAGGAAACAGAGGCAAACAAGGCACAAATCGAGCGCCGGGGAATCAAAGACCTTTGACTATGACATCGAGGACATAGCAGAAGGGAAGGTAAAAGACATTGGCTTCGGGATAGAAAAGGTGGTTAAATAATGTCAACCTTAATCGGTGACTTGCTATTAAGAATAAAAGGGGACAGCGCCGGAGGCGAACAGGCGCTGCAGCAAACAAAAGGCGGACTGTCTGGCATTATATCCCCGGCAAATATGGTCAAGGGCGCACTTATGGCTGGTGGAGTTGCTGCAACGGCAATGGCTGGCAAAGTGCGTCCCTTGAATGAAGCAAACAGCCGTTTGGCTACAGTGACAGGGCTGTCGGAGCAGGCAGTCAGGGACCTAACACTGGAGCTGACCGACGCAACTTTCCCGATAGAGGACGTCCAGTCTGGCATGGACGCTTTAATCTCTCGGGGAATTGATACAGAAGAGCAATTCAGGGACCTGCTGCCGGTGTTTGATAGTTTTTCCGACGCAACCGGCAAGGACATGGCAGAATCTGTTAGAATAGCTGACGAGGTTTTAAGTGCTTTCGGAATACCGCTTGAAGAGGCAGGGGAACACATAGACATATTAACACATGTCACGGAGCGAACAGACATCCCTTTGTC
>SL_8KL_010_SEDDRAFT_10001206_pt1 | contig 22445 bp, 24 predicted proteins | sample SodLakKL_010_SED_4_FD_11160 | JGI IMG/M metagenome (IMG submission 11160) | reverse complement strand
CAGACCTGTGACCCGGAAGAAAACAATTACCTCTGTCAGGAAAGGGTCATAGGCAAATTTCAACGCCAGTTCCCGCTGGAAAACATCAAAGAAGAAGAAATCAGAGCAGAGTATAAAGATGGGATCCTGACTCTCAGGATACCCAAGCTCAAAGATTATAGTGAAAAGAGACAGAAGATAGATATTGAATAGTTATTCAATAAATTTAATTATTTAATCGATATAAATCCCGGGTTATCCGGGATTTTTTTATTTAAAAAAAGGCTCCCTCATCTTCCTGGGTAATTTAAAGCAGGGAGTGCGGAAAAAATAAGGGAGCCAGATCTTATTTCTTATCTCTGTAATACTAATTTCCTCCCCTCCGGCAAAATTCCTGCCTTATTTAAAAATAAATCTGGAGAATGCAAAAAATATCTGATAGAATTTCAGTGAGGGGGGGATAACTTTGCTGGATGATGAACTTATGGAGATGGAAGAGGCCTTTGCCGAATTCAGGAAAAACCCTTCATTTACCGCCAAAAAGAATCTGCGGATGAAAAATTACGGCAGATGGTTTATCATAGAACAGAATCCCGAACGTGAAAGCCCTTATGCCCATCTTAAAAATGCCGGCCTGTTTATCGCTCACATAATAGATGATGATAATGATCTGTTTGCGGGATTTACCATCAAAGAAAACATATATGTTAAGCCGGGTATGCTCAGCAGGTTTATCGATGGAGATCTCCTGCGACGTGAGCTCACACCCTACTTTGAGGATATGGAAACAAAAAAATTTGGCGGTGTCAAAATAGATTATGCACCTGATGAAAAGGGCAATGCTCTGGCGGTGCAGCTCAATGAAAATAATCTGCATATAGGTTTTAGAATTGATCTGATCAGAGAACTCCTGCTCTAAATCAACAAGCCGGCCGCTGAATCACCGCGGCCGGCTTGTTTCTGTCCGTTATATACTTTTTCTCATTCTTCAGCACTCAATCTACTCAATTTTACTTAAAGGTTCCAAAGATGCGACCTTCTATGCGGGGAGAGACAGGACTGTGCTCATCGAGATAATCAATAATTACCTGATCAAGCGCTTCAAAGGTCTCAATTCTCTCTTTATCGGCGAAAACCGGATAGTCGTCTCCACCTTCGGCCAGGAAGTCATTTGTGGCGACAACAAATGTCTCATTGGGGTCGATCTCCTCACCATCATACCAGACCTGGTGAATTCTCTGTCCGGGCTCATTCAGAGGATTGAAGGAAAATCTGAGATTGCTGACATGGGGAAAGCCGCCCCAGTCATCGGGCCACTCTCTAACACCGTGCTCTAATACTTCAATTATCTCTGCACCTGTGAGCTCCACGGTTACCAGCTCATTCTCGAAGGGATGAATCTCCAGCACATCCTCCAGGGTGATATCTCCGGCAGGAACGGAGTGTCTGATACCGCCACCATTTGTTATGGCCACATCAGCACCGGACTTCTCTCTCATGATGTCCGCAATCAGATTGCCGAGCGTGGTCTCCCTGGTGCGGATATTCTCCCTCTCCGCTTCCAACCTCACTTCAGTCTCACCCACAACGGTATCCAGAGCCTCGGCCTGGGCTGCGGTGAAGACAAAGGCCATTACCACTATCAGAACAAGAATCTTTCTGCTGTGTCGCTTCATAAACTAATCCCTCCCGAATAGTTTTTGACCAATATGGTCACTGAGTTCTATAATAATAATACTACATCTTCCGAACAATATCAAATAAATATTTTATACCGGGTTTTACGCAATGCCGGGAGGTATCCTGCAGCTCACAACAGATCTTCAGCCCTCTGCTGCACCTCTTCCTTAAATTGCGGTCCCGGTCTGAACCCCAGACGATCATAGAAATCCTGAAGGCTTTCGGCACTGTAATTTACCGCCCCGTAGATCAATACCAGAGCAAAAAGTATCATGCTGGGTGACCAGCCCGGCAGCGCTTTATCCCGGGCAAAAACCAGGTCAAAGCTATCCCTGATCAGGGATTCGTAGCGGGTTAGAAGCTCCTGCAGTTCTTTTAGTGTATCCATACCGATAAGCCGCATGCCCTGCACGGCATCCCCTAAAAAAAAGTCCTTTCCCCCTGTTCTGCGGGGCAGATTCTCCGACCAGGCATCGATATAGGAGGTGAGCCTCTGCATGGAATCATCTGCTTCCATGAACTGCTCCAGTGTGAGTTTGTTTATCTCCAGGCTGCCGGGATTTTGACGTATCTCCTCCTGGATCTCATCCTCATAATTATCCAGATCCTCTCTCAGGCTAAGAAATTCATCATCGGCCACCTCCAGCAGAGCTGAAAGGCGGGCAAACCGCCTGTTGATATTATCAGGAATCTCCTCCTTATATTTATAGCCCAGATCGTGCTCTATCTCCGCCCAGGCATGCTGCAGTATGGTCCTTATCTGTATTTCAAACTGTCTTTCCGCCAGCTCTTCACCCAAATCCTCACAGAGCTCCTCGCGGGGCAGAGCCGCTATCTTGTGCAGCGAGCTGTAGCCAAATTCGTGATAATCAAAACTATCCCGTTTATCTATGGAATGCTCACTGTCTATGATCAGATTATTCTCGATCACATCATCGACCAGATCGATCTCATCACTGAAGTAGGTGACCACCCTAACCGCAGTCAGATCCTTGATATCGGCCAGACAGGAATATTGTTTTTCCGGCCTTCTCACCTTTTCAGCCAGGCTATCCACTGATTTGGTCCTGGCACTGATGGAATGGACATTTATATGCCCCTGACCGGAAAGAAGACCGCCCAGCCTTTTCTCCACGGTTTCTGTCAGCACCTCATATATATCCTTTTTTTCCCGGTATTGAGCTATTATATCGACTGCCCTCAAGACAAATTAACCCCCCGTCTAAAATCAGATGATGAATATCAGTATGATGATCAGAATTGAAAGAAGCCCCAGCCAGAGAGCCAGGCTCCATCTGGTCATCCTGCGGGCCTTTTCCTTCTCCCACCAGTTTAGCGGTTTAATCCCCTGGAATAAAAATGTTACCACACCGGCCAGATTTATGCAGATAATATTTGATATGAAGAGCAGCATCGCCCCCAGGGCCATTGTCAGCTCACCTGCTCCCAGCAAAAGACCCACAACCACCAGCGGAGGCATCAGGGCCACAGCTATCATTACACCGATCACAGCATTAGCAGCCCCGGTGGTAAACGCGAGGCTGCCGGCACTTCCCGAGGCCAGCCCTAGAGCTATATCCCCCCAGCCTATGCTGGTGCGGTTGATAACCTCCGGCGACCATTCTGCCGGCTGGATAAAAAAACCGGCAGCGACTGCTATCACAAGTGCTATAACTGCACCGGCCAGAGCTGTCTTCAACGACTTTTTACCCAGCTCTAAATCTCCCAGCGTGGCGGCCAGGGCCATACCCACGTTTGGCCCCAGAAGCGGCGCGATAACCATAGCTCCCACGATAACTGCCACATTGCCCTGGAGAACACCGCTGCTGGCAACCACAGCCGACATCAAACACATGAGGAGGTAATTGCTGTCAAGCCTGACGGAGTTGCTGATCTCGGTGTAAAGCTCCTGTCTGCTCAAACTCCGCTGACCTTCCTTATCCTCTTCCTCTCCCTCTAGCTGCCATGTCTTCTGTTTTTCCTTTTCCTCTTCCAGCTTTTCGATAGGTGGTATGGTGGCTTCAACTTCCAGAAGATTGAGGCGCAGCTCTGAAGCGGAGCTCAGTTTCTGTTCGATCTCATCCAGAAGCGGGCCACTATCGGTGCCGCGCAGTGTGACCAGATATAGAGCTTTATCCTCCCAGAGTGAAACCTGAAGTTTGTCAATCAGCTCAAATTCATCCAGTATCTCCTTCAGTTCATCCTCATGCTCCAGAGAGATGACTATTTCCACCTTTCTCAACATCAAATCTCACCGCCCCGATCATATCTGTCATTTTTATATCTCCACCTGTGACATTACTCCGGCCGCAGTCTTCATTCAAAGGCTGAAATCCTCACCTGTGGAAGTCAGTGTCAGCTTGCCATGATGGACACCCTTCAAGCCTATAAGGCGGTTGGCCGCCTCACGCAGCAGTCGGGCCTCTCCCTTCATTATGATAACCTCCAGACAGAAATCATGGCTCACATGCATATGCAGGTTGGACTTAAAGATATGAGGATAGTCGTGCTGTATCTTCAGCATCTTTTCCGTAAGTTCGCGCTGATGATGATTGAAGAGAAGTGTCAGCGAACCTATGACCTCTTCCTCACTGCTGCGCTTTTTCTCCTCGACAATTCTGTCCCTGATCAGATCTCTGATGGCCTCTGAACGGTTATTATAGCTCTCAGCTATTATGCTGTCATATTTATCCAGCAGATCCTCCTCTATGGAAACACCAAATCGGACGATTTCTGACAATATCTACTGCCCCCTCTCACTGACTTATGGATATTTTTTCTGAATTATAGATAAAAGGCAGAGCTCTATTTCTCACTTCGATATCCAGTGGCAGTCCGGGACCTTCCTCGCCATCTATATCGGACATTAAGCTGTCTGCCTCATCAAGTGTCTCTATACGGAAGCGGTCGGAACTGAAGTACAGCACATCCTCATTTTCTTTCCAGTCCTTATTTATAAATACATCAACAAGGGCGCTGAACATCTCATAAACACCGCCGTATTTTATGGCCAGAAAATCAAATAGACCGTCACTCACACAACCTTCGGGAACTATATCGGAAAAACCGCCGGCCCGCCCGCTGTTGAGAACGAGGAAAAGGGCCAGCTCACCTGAAAATTCAAGGCTATCACCGACTATCTTCAGGGGCAGAGGTTTCAATTCTGTCAGCTTCTGCACCCCCTTGAGATAGTAGGCCACCTTGCCAAAAATATTCTTCAGATCAGATGGAGTCTCATAGGGGACCGAGGTGAGAAAACCACAGGCACAGACATTGATAAAATACCTGCCGTTGATATAGCCCACATCGACCGGTACAATATTTTTCTCGTCGGTCAGAAGCTGATAGTATTGAGAAAAATTATCAGGTAATCTCAGGTAACTGGCAAAATCATTGCTGGTCCCCACGGGCAGTATACCCACAGGCAGTTNTATATCGTTCTGCATAAGGGCATCGACAAAATTGCTGACAGTACCATCTCCACCTGCCACCATCATATACCTGTACTCCTCCGGATTTAACTCCTGGAGCCGCCGGCTTAAATCGATTCCCACTATATCATTCATGACTATGATATAATCCCTCTGAAAAACATCTATAAATCTATGCAGCCGGCTGGTGAAGCTGGCATCGCCTGCCAGGGAGTTATAGGTTAAAAATATTTTTTTCATATTTTCCAATCAGTCCTTTTTAATTCCGTATAGATATTGTCGATCACTATATTTTTATTTCTGCACAGAGGGGGCATTTCCCTGCAAATAGGGCCTGAAGCAGAGATAAAGTATTTTGTTAAATGGTAAACTTAATGATGAAAGGATATCTGATATGATATCAATTAGGATGAAATAAAAACAGAGGGGGTATTTATGTGAGCAGAGAAATAACAGAATATAATTTTACCTTTAGCGAGAGGGCGGATGAACTGCTGGAAAAAAAGGAGATCGATGAGATCACAATAAAGTTAGAACAGCGCGGTGGGGGTTGAAGCGGAATCACCTATGTGCCTGTGGTGCAGGCAGGAAGACCTGATGAGAAGAACCTGGAAAGATATGATCACAGCGAAGCCGAGGGAAAGGATATCTTCATCAAGAAAAATCTGGAGCCAGAAGACCCCGCAGAAGGCATAACAATCAGCGCTGCCGGCAGAGGAAAATTGACCAGGCTGTTTGCAGGAGGATTGAAAAACTACTGATGCTGTAAAAATAAATAGCGGCTTACACAGTCTATAAACCTCCGGTTCTCCGGGGGTTTTAATTTTTCAAATTTCCCCTTGCAATATTTTTTTGCTTTGATACAATGAAATCAGTGTAAACTTAATGAAAAAGTGCACATTCCAAAAAATAAAGAGGGGGATTACATAATGAACACCTATCAGCTCGTAATAATGGGCGGCTATTTTCTGATTCTCTTCGGAATCGGAATATATGCCACCCGCTTTATCAAGGATTCAACTGATTTTCTTCTGGCCGGCAGAAGGCTCGGCATAGTTCTGGCTACGGCCGCCCTGACGGCCACTCACTTCGGTGGAGGTTTTGTCATGGGCACGGGAGAATGGGGGTTTGATTACGGTCTCACCGGCATAGCTTACGCAGTTGGAGTGGCCCTCTCCTTTTTCCTGCTGGCCTTTGTCTCCGCCCGCAAGATGCGGCGCCTCTCCATGTTCACCGTGCCGGATTATCTGGAAAAACGCTATCAATCAAAGACAGTCCGCCTTCTGGGAGCCCTGCTATCTCTAGTGGCCATAGTCGGTATCATAGGAGCTCAGGTCTGGGCCTCACAGGGGGCTCTGGGTATTCTGGGCATCGATCCCACCTATGCAGCTGCTATAGCCACACTGCTCTTTATCGTCTACACTGCTGCCTCGGGGCTCTGGGGTGTTACGCTGACTGATGCCTTTCAGCTTTTGATAATCTTCATAGGAGTTCCTGTGGCGGGTGTGATGGGAGTCATGGAAGCCGGAGGCTTTGAGGGTATCAGAGAGGGAATTGCCGGCCTGGAGCTGGGAATGACAGCCGATGCCTATTTTCAACCTCTGGGAGCCGGGACAGCCATGGTTATTGCTGCCATACTGCCGACGATAATGTACACACTTATAGGCCAGGACTTTTATCAGAGGCTATTTGCGGCCAGAGATGAGGATACATCATTCTATGCGGCCATACTCTCAGGAGTCATACTCACTGCCTTCGCCATCTTTCCCACACTCACAGGCATGGCCTCCCGTGGTATTTTCGGCGATGAAATAGCCGCCGCCGAAGCTGTTCCCATGCTCGTCACTGAAGTGCTGCCTCTGGGCGTGGGTACACTCATTGTAGCGGCCATCATCGGGGCCATCATGTCAACCGCCGATTCACTCCTGGTAGCCGGCACCTCACACATAACACATGATATCTATGCCGAGCTGATCAATCCCGATGTGGAAGAGGATTCCAAAAAAATGCTATTTCTCTCCCGCCTGTGGACTGTAATTCTGGGTGTGCTGGCCCTGGTTATGGCTCTGACCTTTGAAGCCATAATAGATCTGCTGCTCATGTCCTACACCCTCTACTCTGCCGGGGTTTTCATTCCCGTCGTTCTCGGTCTTTACTGGAAGCGGGGCAATGCCACAGGAGCCATTCTGGGCATAGTTGCTGGCTCAGCGGCAGGAATAGCGGGCGATCTGGGCTGGATAGATTTTGGCGGTGTTCCCGTCATAGCAGCAGGCGCCCTCATCTCGCTGGCCTTCTATGTGGTTGGGTCACTTCTCACCGAACCACCTCAGGACCTCCCTGAAGACGTGGTTTAAGCTCTAGCTTTCATCTTCATCTTTTAGACTCTCCTCCTCGGAGAGAGATCCTGTCCTGCCCAGTTCTCCCTCCGGTCCGGGGGCGGGCCTATCAGGGATATCGTCATAATAGCCTTTGTTTCTTCTGCTGACATTTACTCCCTGATTGGCCAGATAGATCCCTATCAAAAAGAATAAGCCCCCGGACAGGATGCTGCCCACAGACAGGAATACAAGTCCGAAGAAGACAAATACCGTGCCGAGCACATAATAAAAAAACGGAGCCATGTTAAGCTCACCTCCAAATAGATCAATTGAACATCGCAACCACATCATCAATTTCTATAATCTCACTTTCCACCTCATAATCGATATATTCCTGATCAAACACGGCAATATGAAGCTCTATCTCCCCCCGCTCTCTCTCAATATCTATATCCTTGACCTCTCTTCCTTCCTCCTCGGGAAAAACCGTTTTCATCTTCCCATCAGCAGTATCCACACCGTAGAGGCTTCCTCCTACGGAAACGGTCCCATAGGCAAAACCGCCCGTGAAGAGAAGTATATCATCTTCCAGCCACCACAGATCTTTGGGAGTGTACTGATCGGGAAGGTCATCACCCTCCACCAGAGCAGTTATTTCATCATTCATATAATCATAGAGATAAAGTGTGCCAATTCGCTCCCATTCTGATGGTGCAATATAGGCCAGGTAGCGGCCGGTCGGGGAGAGGGCCGGAGGTGATGGTTTATCATCCTCTAAAATCCTTCTCTCCTCTCCAATGTCAAGGCTTAAGGCATAATCACCCTCCTCTTCCCGGTAGAATATGTTCTCCGGATTGAGACCTGCTGATTCTTCCTCAGCAGGCTCTTCCATCTCCTGGCGCCGCTCCTCGATAATCTCATCCTCTTGCATAACACTCTGAAACTGATAGGAAAGAAACACCCCCACGCCCATAGCCATAACTACCACGATAAGTGCTAGAATCAGCTTATATTTTCTCGGCATAGCTAACACATCCTCTTTATATGCTGAGTTCTGTATCCATCATAAAATAATATTATCATTTAATCCCTGTTAATTCAATAAAGACAGGTTTTTGAATTTTAGTGAATAAATTGATATTATAGTTCCATGTTGATATTTGTGTAACATAACCATTCTCCAGACCGTCACATCAATATTAAATCAATATCAGCGGGGGGATGAAATATCATGTTCCAAAAGATGATGAGTTCGATAAAAAACAAATTTTTGCTGACCACTGTTGTCGTGCTCCTGATATCCTTCCTGATAGTGGTCTTCATACTCTTTAACTATCAGGAAAATCTAATCCGCGATGAGTTTCATCAGAATGTAGAACGGGAATTCGATATGGTGGCTATCTCCAGTGCCAGCCCTATCTGGCATAGCGATGAAGAGGCACTGGAAGAGGAAATATCTCAGTTTTATCAACGGTTCGGCATTTTACATGTGGAACTTGAGCATTATGATGGCAGACTGGAGATCTCCCGGGAAGAGGAGATGCCGGGAGAAATAACAGATTCTGACCAGACAGACATTTCAGAGTTTGAGGATAGAGATGATATTTATGTCCTGGAAAACCAGATAGTCTCCGGGGATGGAACCGAATTGGGGAGAGTCACAGCCCTTTATGATGAAGGCGAAATTCAACAGGAAATGTCAGAATTCAGATCCGGCATTTTGCTGGCTTCAGCTGTTATTATTCTCCTGGTAACTGCAACGGTAACCATCGCAGCCCACAAACTGACCCGTCCAATCCAGAAAGCCACTGAATTCGCGCGTGATGTGGCTGATGGTAACTTAAAACAGAAAGACCTGGAAATTGATACAGGTGATGAGATGGGGGTGCTCTCGACCTCGCTCAACAATCTCAAAAACAATTTTAGGGAGATTATATCCCAGGTCAGCGAATTGACCGAATCCCTTTCCAGCTCAAGCCAGGAACTGGCCGCCACCAGCGAGGATATTTCGGCCTCAGCAGAAGAGGTGCGCAGGGCGGTGGAAGAAGTCGCTTCAGGTTCTGAGGAGCAGTCCGCACAGATAGATGAGACCGAAAGCAACATAAAGAATCTCTCAGCACAGATTGGTGGCATAAGCGAGAAATCTGAACAGATGGAAGCAAGGGCCGAAGATGTTCTGAAAAATATATCCCGGGGAAATGAGTCAGTTGAAAAGTCAATCTCCGAGATAAACGAAGTCAGCAGGAAGACTGAGCTGATAACATCGAGTATCAGCAGACTGGGGGAGCTGTCACGTGAAATAGGCGAAATAATTGAACTCATAAATGGCATCTCAGAACAGACAAATCTTCTGGCTTTAAATGCAGCAATCGAAGCCGCCCGTGCAGGACAGGCCGGACAGGGCTTCAGCGTCGTGGCAGATGAGATAAGGGAACTCGCCGAGGAATCGGGCCAGGCTTCGGAAGAGATAGCTGACCTGATCCAGGATATTCAGGGTGAGATAGAGGAGGCTATAAGCAAGGCTGAAAAAACTGAAACTGTGGTGGAAAACAGTGTGACAGCAATCGATACCACCGAGAATGCATTTCAGTCCATCGAAGCTGAAGCAGAAAATCTCATGGAACTCATAGACGATATCGCAAAGAGGTCTCAGGATATGGCCTCTTACAGCAGTGAGGTCAGCAACGCTATAAGTGAAATAGCCGCTGTCAGCGAGGAAGCTTCCAGCAATGCTGAGGATGTAGCCGCATCCAGCCAGGAACAGAACGAAACCACACGGGAAATAGTCACAGCTTCAGAAAACCTGGCAGAGATGGCAGAGGAGCTGGAAAAATCTCTGGAGAATTTCGAAATATAATTTTTAATTCTCCAGCAGCTCGATGAGTATATCAGGCCTGTCAGTTATGATACCATCAACCCCCAGTTCAATCAGCCTCTCCATCTTTTCAGGTGAGTTTACAGTCCAGTAGTGCACCGCTATATCCATGCTGTGGGCAGCTTTGATCAATCTTTTTCTGACCAGGTTAATTCCCCTAAAGCTGGTGGGGAGCTGCAGTGCGGAGATATCACCACCGTAAAGGCCGCCCAGTCGGAGCAGATTGAGAATAACAAATTTACCCACTTCCAGCTGGGAGGCGGAGTAAGCAACCTGGCCCGGATAATTCCGGGAAAGATAATCAAGCACTTCATCATGGAAGCTGCCCACAATTACATTTTGCCTGTTATCATGGCGGGAGAGAAGGTCCATGAGCTCATCGACAGCCTCTTTTCCCCTGTACCCCTCATCCTTTATTTCAAGCGTGAACCGAGCCCCTTTAAATTCAGCCATAATCTCATCAAGAAGAGCGATCTTCTCCTCCTCTTTCCGCTCTTCATCAAAAAAGCCAGTGGAAAAGTCATATTTTCTCAGCTCATCTGCAGTTTTTTCTGCAACAGGTCCACAGCCGTCGGACATTCTGTCGATTGTGGCATCGTGATGTGTGACAAGTTTTCCATCTGCGGTCAACCTCACATCAAGCTCCAGCATATCCACACCGAGCTGACAGGACTTCTGGCAGGCTGACAGCGTATTCTCAGGCCCCAGACCTGCGCCCCCCCTGTGGGCTATTATAAGGGGGAGCCCGGACCCTGAAAGCAGATCAACTTCTTCCTCCCCGGGCCAGGCTCCCCGTCTAATCCCATACCAGCGGAAACGCGATATTAAATAGAGCAGAGTATATATGACAACCAGAAATACTGCCACAGCTACAATACCGGTCCACATCTATTCCAATTACCCCCTAAAACAGATCGCCGATCATATCCCCGATCGACCTGAGCAGACGTGAAACTATGCCCGCTTCATCTATCTCCTCCTCTGCCAGTAGATCGACGCTGTTTATCAGCTCTCCTTCACTGTAGGCTCTCAGCTCTCCTATCTTCTCCCCGGCAGCTATAGGGAATTCATAATCCTCAATTAGTTCGACTTCCCTGGTGATTTCTAGATCCTCACCGCTCTCTCTCATCACCAGCAGATCTTCAGCAGCCCGGGCGCTGACCTCTCCGGCACCGCTGCCAGGAAATGAAATATTATGGATTATCTCATCCTTATCGACGAGACTCTCCTGGACATAATTGGCATATCCGTAATCAAGAAGTGTCCTGGTTAGTTCCTGTCTTTCCTGATCGGAATCAGCCCGCATGACCACAGATATAAGCCTCACATCATCACGGATCGCGCTTGCAGCCAGACTGTAGCCGGCCTCTTCTGTTCTGCCAGTTTTGATACCATCCATACCGGGATAATCGCGGACAAGCTGATTCAAATTGGCCAGCATAGCCTCCCGGTCGGGCAGCTCAATATAATCCACCCAGATCTGCCCCCACTCTCTTATCTCCGGATATTCGATCACCTCACTGGACATTCTGGCAACATCCCGGGCGGTGGTGTAATGATCATCGGCGGGCAGACCGGTGGAGTTGGCAAAATTGGTATCATCCATGCCCAGCTCCTCCGCTCTTTCGTTCATCATCTCCACAAAACTTGAATAGGTGCCGCCTAACTTCTCGGAGAGAGCGTAAGTGGCATCATTGGCCGAAGCAATGGTCACAGCTTTGAGAAGCTCCTCCACGGTAAGCTCTGTTCCCTCGTCCAGAAATATCTGTGAGCCCCCGATGTCGGAGGCTGCCCTGCTCACGGTGACGGTATCATCAAGTGATATTTCACCATCTTCTACTTCCTCCATGGCCAAAAGCATAGTCATTATCTTGGTGAGGCTGGCCGGAGGCAGCTGCTCATCAGCATTCTCTTCATACAGAACCTGCCCGGTCTCAGCCTCCACCAGTATAGCAGAATGAGCTCCCAGTTCAAAAGCCTCTGCACCTGCACCCGCGGTTATCAGAAAAACAAACATAAATACTGTTACCACAACTTTGCTTCTTACTGAATTCATAATTGTTTTTCACCTGCACATTTAGATTATTTTTTGAGCCTGATTGGCAAAATCACATCACCTGATATTACCTGCGTTGACAGAAAATATCCTGCCTCTTTAAGATGAAGATCAGTCGAGAAGCCGGGCAAAGATGAGATATCCGGTATGACCCACCATCCTGTCCTCGGGCCGAAATCTATCCGGATTTAGTTTGTACTGGCGCAGCATGATCTCCGCTACCTCGTCGATATAAAAGTCCAGCTCATCCAGACTGACCAGATTGCGCTCAACCTGATTTGTGGTGGGAAGAAAGATCCCCAGATGTCCGCCTGTTCTGAGCGAATTTTTGATCTCCTCCAGCACTTTTTCGGGATATTTGAGGTCAAGAAAAAAAGCATCTAATTCCTCATGATCTATACCATCTTCAACCTCCTGCTGATGAATTATGACATTATCAAAGCGGGAGGAATCATTGAGATTATGTTTTAGTGTGGGAATGAAATCCTCGCGTCTTTCGTAGGTATACACTCTTCCTTCCCCACCCACCAGCCGGGAAAATACAGCGGTAAGACCTCCCGAACCACCACCGGCTTCGCCCACCCGGGTTCCAGGACCCAGATTCAGCCTCAGGGCTATATATCCTGATTCTTTGGGATATATTATCTGACTCTGCCTGTGCAGACCCTGCATGATGAAATCGTGAAGATCGCATTCCAGCACATAATAATCCTTGCCCCTTAGCTCAAAAGAACCTCCGTGCTCCAGATCCCTTATCTCATCACAATCAATTTTTCCCTCGGGAAGATGAATCTGATTCCTTCCCTTTATATTAATCACCTTGTAGAAATCTTCGTCATCGATCACCGTGATATAATTTTCCAGATCCTCGGTCATGGATACAGCCTCCCCTCTTAATATATTTTACCAGAAAGAAGGGGTGGGCATAAAGTGCTTTTGGTATTATTTTTCCCCATCTGCGGTTATCTTAAGTAAAATGCTTGCTAAGGGGATAATACTTGAATGGATAGTAAATTTAAGGTAATATAATTATAGGGAGGGGTAAAAGTCATGAAAGCAACAGGTATAGTTCGCAGAGTCGATGATCTGGGCCGCATCGTTCTGCCCAAAGAACTCAGGGATACACTGAATATCGAAGAAAAAGATCCTATGGAATTCTATGTCAGGAAAGACAGCATTGTGCTGAAAAAATATCAGCCCGGCTGTAATATCTGCGGCAGTGTGGAGGATCTGGTCAGCTACCGGGACAAAAACATCTGTGAAGGCTGTATAGCGGAGCTGAAAAAACTGCAGGAATAAATAATCGGCTCCCATTCCCGGAGGAACGTGGAAATGGGAGCCTTTTTACTTTCTGGCCTCTATGCTGTGATTTTCTCAAGCCAGATCTATCTCATCGGCGAGGTATACATCCTGAATGCTGTTCAGTATCTCCACACCCTCTTCCATCGGTTTTTGGAAGGCCTTACGGCCGGTTATGAGGCCCATACCACCGGCTCTCTTATTGATAACGGCAGTTCTGACGACCTGTTCCAGGTCGTTCTCACCGGAGGCTCCACCGGAATTTATCAATCCTATTCTGCCCATATAATTATTCACAACCTGATAGCGGGTGAGATCGATTGGATGATCGGAGGTCAGCTCGCTGTAGACCAGATCATCGGTGCGGCCAAAGCCTATAACCCTGTAACCTTCATTGGTTGTGGGCTGTTTCTGCTTAATAATATCGGCCTCAAGTGTGGCGGCCAGATGATTGGCCTGCCCGGTCAGATCGGCTGCAGTGTGATAATCTTTATTATCAGTCTTGAACTCACTGTTGCGCAGATAAGCCCAGAGTACCGTAACCAGACCCAGTGAGTGAGCATACTCAAAGGCTTCGGCCACCTCCTGAATCTGACGGTTGCTCTCCCTGGAGCCAAAATAGATTGTGGCACCAACACCAACAGCACCCATGTCGAATGCCTGTTCAACGCTGGAAAAGAATATCTGGTCATAGTTTTTGGGATAGCTGAGAAGTTCGTTGTGGTTTAGTTTCACTATAAAGGGGATCTTATGAGCATATTTGCGGGATACGCTCCCCAGGACGCCAAGTGTAGAAGCCACGGCATTACATCCGCCCTCAAGGGCCAGCTTAACGATATTTTCAGGGTCAAAGTAGATGGGATTGGGAGCAAAAGATGCCCCACCTGAATGCTCGATGCCCTGATCCACCGGCAGAATAGATACATAACCTGTCCCGCCCAGACGACCGTGATCGAGTATGGTCTGCAGATTCCGCAGCACGGGAACAGGACGGTCACTGTCAGCAAAGACTCTGTCCACCACATCGGGACCTGGTTCTACCAGCTCTTCACCTGCTATGGTATCACTCTCATGTTCCAGGAGATATTCAGCCTCCTCACCCAGCAGCGAGACAATCCTATCATAGCTCATAAATATTACCCCCTCAGGCAAATTATCATCCAGGTATATTATAGGACAAAATTCCCTTGAGTTTAATTCCCCTTTAACCCCTCTCAATCCCTCTCCTTCAGAATGACTTCTCCAGCGTTCTCGATCTTGCCGAGATAATAGAGCCTCTGCAGGGGAAGCAGTCCGACCAGAAGCAGTATCAGTGTGAGCAAAAATATAAAGCCGACCGGCACCAGTCCCAGCAGCACACCGCCTATCAGCGATCCCAGAAGCCCCCTAATCCCCAGCAGTGTGAGATAGATACCGCTGTACGTGGAGGATTTATCTCCCCCCAGCGCGATCATCTGATTGATCCAGCCCACTTCCAGAGCCGCACCGGCGGCTCCGGCTGAGAGCGAGGCCAGAGGAAGGACATAAAAAGGCGGCTGCATAAGGTAGATCAGGGGAGATATTGTGAATAGAAATATGGCAGCTCTGACAGCGGATAGCGGATTTCTCTGGTCGACCAGATTGCCCCAGATCGGCGAGAATATGAGCCAGCCTATCATCCAGAATATGGACAGCTGTCCAATCTGAAAATTGCTCAGTCCCAGAGCGGTAACCTGCACATAGGGATATACCGGCAGCAGGATGAGGTTGCCCAGATCAAAGATGAAAAATGATAAAAGCGAATAGCGAAGACCTCTGTCCCGGGTTATGTGGCCGGCTGTTTCCGCAAATGAAAAACCAGCGGCCGGACTCTGTATTGATACTTTCTCCTCACGAAAATATCTAATTATAAAGGAGGCTGTGATCCCGGCAATACCGGCTATGATAAAGAAATTGCCATAGCCCCAGCTATCCAGCAGGAGTCCGGCACCATAGGTGACGAATACCCTGACAAGGCCGATAACCATCTGAACCAGACCCATAATCCTGCCCCTGATTGCTGGCGGATAGATGTTTTTGATTAGCCCTGTATAGGCGGGCCAGGCCACGGCTGCTATCATAAAATGCATGATTATCATTATGGCAAATACCGCCGGCGTGCTGAAAAGCCCCAGTGTGATAAGTAAAAAACGGGATATCAGGCCGCTGATGAACATATACTTTTTCTTGGATCCACATTCACAGCGGTGACCCCAGTACACGGCAAAAAGATGCCCCATAAAGGGTGAGGCGGTGATCAGAGCCAACAGCAGACCTTCAATACCCTGTCTAACCGCCAGAGCGGGAAAAAATGGGAAGAGAATACCTGCATATATTCCGAAAGCGAACGAGGCCAGAATATCAACTCTTATATTATGGTCGAGATTTTTATTTTCCTGACCTGCTGTCAGGTTTTTCAGAGAAAAGATATTGTGCAAAGTCAAAACCCCCGGAGCGGCACCGGTTAGGGCCGGAATAAATAGAGAAACTCATTATAATATACACCCACCGGCAGCAAAAGTCAAGTCCTATTTTGCCGCTCTGGAGGTTTTCCGAAATCAAACCCGGTCTTCATCATCTTCATTCTCTTCTTCTGATTCTTCTCCCACATCTTCAACATCGACATTGATATCCTCCACGTCTATATCCTCAACATCCATATCTTCTCCTTCTTTTAGCTCATCCATCTCAGACTCCAGCTCTTCAATCTCCTTTTCGGTCTTTTCCAAAATTTCTTCGATATCCAGATCCGGCCCATCTTCGGGCAGATCGAGCTTATCCCCCCTATCAAAGAATCTGAGCATCTCCATGGGCAGCGGGAAGACCACCGAAGCTCCTTCAGAAGAAGCCACTTCGGATATGGTGCGCAGTGTTCTCAGGTTCATAGAGCCGGGCTGAGTATTGAGTATGCCGGTAGCCTCGGCAATACGGGCGGCTGCCTGTTTTTCACCCTGGGCCTGAATGACAACAGCTCTCCGCTCTCTTTCAGCTTCAGCCTGTTTGGCTATGGCTCTTTTCATGCTCGAGGGTATGACAATATCTTTAAGCTCCACGGCACTGACCTTAATCCCCCAGGGATCGGTGGCCTGATCGATCACCTGCTGCAGCTTGGAGTTGATCTTTTCCCTCTCGGACAGAAGCTCATCGAGCTCGGCCTCACCTGCTATGCTGCGCATGGTGGTCTGGGCCAGCTGGATTGTGGCCTGGTGGAATCTCTCCACATTGATTATGGCCTTTTCAGGGTCCACAACCCGGTAATAAAGAACAGCATTGACCCGGCAGGTGACATTATCTTTGGTGACGACCTCCTGTTCGGGCACATCGTAGACCACTGTTCTCAGCGAAACCCTTGTCACCCTGTCCACAATCGGAATGACCAGGATCAGGCCCGGGCCTTTGGTCTCCACAAATCTTCCCAGGCGAAAGATGACCGCCCTGTCGTACTCCTTGATGATATAGATAGCCTGGCTCAATATTAGCAGAAAGAGAATGGCAAAACCGATATAGAAAAAAGGAATACCCTCCAGGTTGAACATAGTTAACCCTCCTCGTTATTTCCCATTGAGTTTTCCGCTCCGGCCCTTTTGACCAGAAGAACCATGCTTTTACGATCAACTACTTCGACTTTTTCACCGCGATCGATGATCTCATCCTCCACAGAACGCGCCCGCCACAGCTCACCTTCCAGTTTTATCTGACCTTCGGGGTTAAGAGCGCTGCTGACATGGCCCATATGCCCTCTAAGCCCCAGATCGGAGGTGCTGGGAGTTCTCTTCCTCATACTTATCAGCCTCTGCAGTATAACGAGGATGAAAATCGCGGTCATAACAGCCAGCCCCAGCACGAACATCCTGAAGCTCTCAAACCACTCTTCCGGCATCAGCGGTTCACCCGGGAAGATAAATCCGCCCAGAACGAGAAGAACCACTCCTATGGTCGTGAAAATGCCGAATGTCGGTGTGAAGAGCTCTGCCACCAAAAAGATCACTCCCAGCCCCATCAGGGCCAGACCCAGATAATCGACTTCAATTATGCCCAGGCCGTATAGAGCCAGGGCCAGGGATATAGCCCCTCCCACCTCCGGTATAAAGGTCCCAGGTGAGGAAAAACCGATTATAAGCCCATAGATGCCAACCAGCATCAGTATAAAAGTGACCTGAGGATTGCCCAGAAAATTCTCCAGCCTCTCGCCCGTGCTCATATCCCTTTCCACAAGCTCTGCCCCGGCAGTGCGCAGTGTAAAAGGCTCTCCTCTGATCATGACTTCCTCTCCCTCAAGTTCCTGCAGAAGCAGATCTCTATTTCTGCTGACCAGATCAATAACCCCCTCCTCCAGGGCTTCATCGGCGGTGAGCGATAGGTTTTCTGTGACAAATTTTCCTGCTATATCCTCATTTCTGCCCCTCTCCCTGGCCACGCTTTTGATATGACCCTCGATAAAGTTGATGGTCTTTTCATCTGCAGCATCACGGGTTCCTCCGGGAGAGAACTGCACCGGCATGGCGGCTCCGGTGCTGGTGCCGGGGGTCATCGCAGCCTTATGACCTGACAGGAGCAGAAAGCTTCCCGCCGAGGCTGATATTGCTCCCGAAGGCGAAACATAGGTTATGACCGGCAGAGAAGCCTCGAGAAAATCGGACATTATCCTCAGCGTGGGATCCAGCACTCCTCCAGGCGTATCGAGCTCAACGAGCAGGAAATCATAATTTTCCCGTTCCGCCTCCTCCAGGCTGTTCTTCAGCATGCTGGCGGTTCCCGAGGTTATATTGCCCTCTACTCTGACGACCAGACCCCGGGGGACCTCCTGCGGCCCGGGTTCCTGGGCTGCCAGAATATCAGCATTTAAAGTCATCATTACAGCCAGCAGAAGCACAATCAGCAACATCAAAACAAATTTATAAATCCCGGTCAGGCACACTCTTCTCCTCCAGAGCAATCTCTCCACCCCTTCCGGTTGCATGTAAAAAAATTCTTCCATTTACAACTTACTAATATTATATCATATCCGGTAAATTTGAAAAACCCCCGGTAAGAAACCGGGGGTTTTGTCAGTGATTTATTTCTCTGTGATTATACTCAGTCGAGCACAACTATTCTGCCTTCCACTTTGGGAAAGAGAGGACTTTCTTCCTGAATATGCTCTATGAACATCTGGGTATCTATTGTCTCGAAGACTTCAAGCTGCTCTGCTTCTTCCATCATATAGTATTCATCGCCGCCTGCGGCAAGAAATTCGTTTGTGGCCACAACATAATCTTCTCTGATGCGTAATCTTTCACCACCTACATAGACATCTTTAACCCTGAGACCGGCCGGCTCGGCGGGATCAAAATAAAATCTCAGACCGCTGACCTGAAGGAATTTACCGGCTGTTTCGGGATAGGAGCTGACTGCATGTTCCAACATCTGAATGATGTCAAAACCGCTCATGCGCAGAGTTTCAACCTCATTCTCAAAAGCTAAAATCTCGGTGGCGTCTTCCAGGGTGATTTCACCCAGATCGGCAGAGTCCCTGATACCGCCTCCATTATAAACGGCTATATCGGCACCGGTATTATCTCTGATTATATCTGTGATGAGATTGCCCAGATTGGTCTCCATGGTTCGCACATGCTCACGCTCACCATTGAGAAAAGCTTCGGCCTCTCCTATAACAGTGTCCAGGGCCTGGGCCTGAATCCCGGCCAGAAAAACGGTGACAGCCACAATCAGCGCGATCGTTAAGACACGTTTTCTTTTCAACATGATATCCCTCCTATATTTTTATAATATCTATAATATTAATTCTATGAAAATTACCGATCTCCTGCCTGTCAGATGGTCTGTATTAAATATTAACAATATTAAAATATATGCCGGATATAAAAAAGCCCGGTCAAGGACTCTCAACCGGGCCTGCATTTTTATCTCTTTTGATTAAATTCGATTAAAACTGTGGATCCATCTCCACCTCACCGTTAAACTCTTCCATTACCTCGTCGGTAATGCTCTCAGCCTCAAGAGCTTCCTCACCGGAAACAATACCTTCCTGGTTCAAAACTACATTAAAACCCAGGTCAGCTGCTATTTCTTCAATATCAGCCTCAACCTCGGCGATAGCGGACTCCAGCAGATCCTGCTGCAGCATCTGCAGTTCCTGCTGCATCTGCTGCTGCTGTGCGGCAGCATCTTCCTCATCCATATCTTCCAGATCAGCCATCATTTCCATCTGCTTTTCCTGCAGTTCCTGCTGGGCCTCCTGGATGGCGGGATGGGCCATGAGGACTTCCTGCATATTAACCGTTGCCACATTGAGATCTTGAGCTTCAGCAGAAGTGCCCATTCCTGCCAGCAGGCCAAACATCATGACAATAACAAGTAGATAAGAACCATACCTTTTAATAATTAGCCTCCTCTACACCGTTCTCGCTCTCATATTATTGCAACCTTATATTACTTTAAACATTATATCACTTTCAAGGAGAAAATTAAAGCCCTGGCTCAGAATTAATTAAGATTTATGAACTGTTATTTCCCTGACTTTCCCCGGCATCAGTATTCCTCGGGAAAGTAGCCCTCGACCCTTTCATCGGGCTCTATGGTCGTTATGCCTTTCTTCATCAACACCTGCAGATCTTCATCCGCATTTAGGGCTATTACATAATTATCGTAATCATCGATCAATCCCCTTATCTGAACGCCATTTTTTAGATAGACTGTAACCGGGATCTCATTCTCTCTGAGCTTCTCGAGAAAATTGTGCTGAAGATTCAAATCTCCTGACATCTTAAAATACCCCCTATTATGGATATCTCATATGTTAAATGGCTGCGGTTATCAGTGTATCAACTATGGACTGACATATCAATCATATCAACTAATTTTAACAACTGTATCTTTCCCGGAATTTTTAGCTCTGTAAAGTGCTTTATCTGCTCGCTCCATGAGTTCATCAATATCATTATCGCTTTTGAACTCCGTAACCCCCAGGCTGACGGTGTGCTTTATTTTGCGGGAGCCCACCTGCATTCCCTTGATCTTTCTGCGAATTCTTTCGGCAAACTGTTCGGCTTCTTCAACTTCAGCTCTCACCAGCAGTATGGCGAACTCCTCCCCGCCCATCCTGGCCACAATATCTCCCTTTCGGACATTATCCAGAAGCAACTCTCCCAGCTTTTCCAGCACTCTATCCCCCATCTTGTGGCCGTAGCTGTCATTGATGTCCTTGAAATTATCGATATCCATAGCCACCAGTGAGATAGGATAGTTATACCGCCGGGACTGGGCCAGCATTTTTTCGGCAAACTCCCTGAAAGCTCTGCGGTTTGCCAGCTGTGTCAGCTCATCAGTCCTGATAACTCTTTCCATCTCAGCCCTGGTCCTCCTGAGGGCCAGATTCTTTTTTGAAAGCTCCCTGGTTTTGTTGGCGAGTTCATTGTTTAGCTNGCTTATCTCTTTAAGTGCTTCCTCATGGGTGGCAGACTTGGATTTGCCCACAAATAAATATTTGTCCTCCCTGTTAAATATAACGCTGCTGCTGTAAAAAGGGGTGCTGTCACTGCAGACAAACTTCAGGCTCTGTCTGACATAATCTCCTCCTTGAGGCAGTTTCAATTCATCCTGATAAGAGTCATGCAAAAATTCAGTCAACTTATAGGATGATAATTTCCTGTCTTCTTCTACGAAAAGCTCCCGGAAGGATTTGTTTGCAGCAATTATGCCGCTGCTGTCAAAAACACATATTATATCATCGGTTAAATCCTGCAGAAATAAATCGATCTCCCGACAGAAGAACTCCGTTAATTCTCTCGACATCTCAGTCATCCCACCAGTTATTGGCTATTTTTACAGCTTCCTCACAATCCCGGGCATATCCATCAACAGCAAGCTCTTCCTGCAGATAGGGAAAGTCATTGAGAACTTTTCCACCTGATAATATTCTTATATCAGAAATTGAATCCCTGGCCCTGACTGACTCCACCGTCTTTTTTAATGATATCATATTCTGAGGCAGAGAGACAGATAATCCGAGAAAAAATGGTCTTTCAGCCTCCACCATCTGCAGAAGTTCCCGTCGGGCTGTATCCGCCCCCAGAAAAGATACATCCCAGCCCTCAAATTCCAAAAAATCAGCCACCATCCTGGCCCCGATCTCATGCTGTTCATTGGCCACAGCGGAGATAACCGCCCGACCCCTGGTATGGTTTTCAGGCAAATATTCCATATAATAGGAGGAAAGTATTCTGGAAGCAATGGATGTGGCTCTATGTTCTTCGGCCACAGTGATATTGCCCTGCTGCCACATATAACCTATGGTATACAGTGCGGGCATAATTACATTTCTGGCGGCTTTTCTAAAATCCTCACTGCCGGTGATATTCCTCTCTATGATATTCCGGCAGTCTTCACTTTCCTTGAGCAAAAGAGCATCCAAAAATTCATCATAAACCGGATGCCACTCATTTTCCCTTTCCGGAGATAGTTTATTTTTTGCTTCGGCCACCTCCACAAAATTTTCATGGTTGTCTTCCAGCCATCTATATATTTTGATGAGAGGCAGCCTGTATCTTTCAGAAATATATTTATTGACTCCCCTGATCCAGCAGGGAATTTCCTCAAGAAAATATTCATATGAAAAACACCTGCTGACATAAGTGGAATAAAGACCGGGTATGGCATCCCTCAGCAGGCGGTGCTCGTTTAACTTAAAAACATTGCTCATGAGGAGCATATGCTGTTGATGATAATCAGCAAGGAGTTCCGGAGAATTATAACCGATCAATTCATCGATGTTTTCCTTTTCCATTGCT
>SL_8KL_010_SEDDRAFT_10001205_pt1 | contig 22464 bp, 27 predicted proteins | sample SodLakKL_010_SED_4_FD_11160 | JGI IMG/M metagenome (IMG submission 11160) | reverse complement strand
GATGAAAATACTGAAAGGTGTATTGTTGTTAACCTGGGGAAAGCGAGGGATGAAGGGGAATGAAACATACACCGGGGCCAAGGAGGGCAGTAATAATGAATAACTACGATCAAGCTTACGGAGAAATCAAATGGATTATGGAGAACATAGAAGGGAGGGAAGGGTAGATGAAGCGATATGAACCGTTTGTGCCGGGTTATACTTGTAATGCAATTTTTGAAGAAGATGAAAATGGTACATGGGTGAGGTATGAAGATGTTGAAACGCTTAAAGAAGAAAACGCCCGGATGAAAGAGAAGCTTAATGTGCCTATTCTTGAAAGAACAGATCATCCTTACACGTTAAGATACAGCGATGACTTCGACAACCTAAAAGTTGTTACTCCCATTATATCGCTTAAGATGTTTTACAACGACCGCTACAGAAGACTGTCTATTGACCCTGTGTTTGTTGAAGACAACGAAGAAAAAGCCGGACAAGTAATTATGAATGCCTTGAAAAGATTATTGCAAGAGGTGGAGGGAGGGAAGGGTAGATGAATAAACAAAGAGAGGCTGTAAAAAAGCAGATAGAGTATATCAGGGATGACCTCAATAATAAAGGTTATTCTACTTGGGGTAGAGCGGTAGAACTGATTCTGCGGGTAAGTGAATTGGCCGTTGAAGAGTCCGAAGCTCCTTACATTAATTGGGAGTTTATTTATCTAGAAGAGCTTATTGCTAAGTTGCCGGATAACAGACGTCGGGTATCCATGACTCAGGCGGATGAGATAATAGCTCGTCTATTTCAGGTCAGAGACGAAAGAAGAGGGAGGGGTGATGCCGTGTTTGAAGAAAAACATAGACAACAAAAAGATCCTGAGTGGCCCAAACCTCATACAGTACCAGACCCACCGGGAACATCAGATGGAGAGTTTCTCCGCAAGGTCTTGGACAACTCGGACCAGATCGCCCATCATGTGAGAAAAGAATTAGAGAAGGAACAGAATGAGTTAGGGCTGATCTCAGTATCCACAGCTAGGATTGAGGTAGCTATTAGAGACTGGGCAGTAAGGGAGGCATGGTAAGGTGGGAAGGTCTCAAATCACTGTAGAAGAAGCTGAGAGAAGGAAGAGAATTTTTTCGGAGTCCTCCAGTCTCACGGAAGCCGCCCAGAAAATGGGGGTGACACAGACTGCAGCGAAACAGTGGTATGCTAGGAGAGGTTTTCCTAGCATGAAGAAAAAACACTTAATTAATGATCTTAATATTAATAATACCTTATTAAAGGACTTTGAACTGCTTTTATTGGAGTGTGAGAAGAAGGGGTACATAGAAAACGATGGGGATATCTTAAGACTAATCACAGGGATCCATAAACTAAATCGGTTGAAATTGGGGGGTGATTAAGATGGAAGCTCTTATATATACGATGGCGGGGACTATCGCGGTGGTAACATTATTTGGTATTAGTTATCTATTAATATTTGGTCGGTGGGAGGAGAAAGAAAATGCGAAGACAACAAAGCTTAGTGATTTTTACCCCGAACAGGATGAGGATAGTGATTGATGAAGACTCTGATCCGAGAAACGTGCAGATGTTTAAAAATGTGAAGATGGAGGGGGATGAGGGGGATAATGAACAAAAACAGGATGAGCGGGTACCAGGAAGGGGCGAAAGAAAGGATTAAAATAGAAGAAGATAACTGGGATATATGGAGAAGAAACGTCCAAGCGTTCACAGAAGAGGACTTTCCTGCTGAGTATATAGGTGAGGAGGACGAGGACCAAAAACAATATAAGCATGACTTTATTAACACTCATGGTCAACAAACCCTATGTCCACAGTGTGAAGGTAGAGGAGTACGAGAGACAATAGAATATAGGCCTACGGTAATAATCTATCCGTGTTACAGTTGTGAGAGTAAGGGTTATAGGTGATGAATTTTTCTATTTACATCTTATAGTCAACGTGATATAATAAAATTACCAAATAAAAAGGAGGCATTTTATAATGGCTAAGAAAAGCAAAGAGGCTAAGGCCGAAACTAAAGGTGGTAAAATAACCATCGCACAACTCGCAGAAGAATACGGTATGAGGCCCCAGAAGCTCCGGGCTCTTATAAGGGAAGCTGGTTTTAAGGCTCCCGCTACTGGAGTTCAGGGGTTCGGACCTAAAGCGAAGTACGAATGGGATGAGGGTTCGGCAGAGCTTAACAAGGTCCGCAAGGCTATTGAAGCGACTCTCTCCGAGGAGTAAAAATTGGTTGATTCCTCCTTTCCCTAAGAAGCTCGGGTACTTGCCGCCCGGGCTTCTTCTTCTGAATTTTCTTTTTAAAACCCCAGGAAAAACCATTTACATTACTGAGAACCTATGGTATGATATTTATAAGGAAATACCCTTTTTTTCTGTAATAACGGAACAGTCCCCTGATATACTAACCGCCACCTCTGGTGGCTATTTTAATGCGAACAGGAGGTAGTACAATGCCTACACTGGCAAGGATTTTTAAGATGAAGGAGATGCGGGAGACCTCTAAGAAAGCCCCGCAACAGCAAGAAGTAACTAGCGTGACTGTTAGAGAAGATGTTGATGACTTAACCAAAGCTGAACTTGGAAAACTGTTGGATGATCAGAATATCGAGTATAGCCCACAACAACGGAGAGATGAGCTTATTGAGTTGCTCCTAGGGAGGTAGTCTGAATGGCTAAGAAGCAGACGAGAGCTGAACAGCAAGCAGCTAAAATACGTCGTCAGGACGCGTTTCTTGCTGCCTTCGCTGAAGCTGGAACTATTACTGCTGCGGCCAAGGCTGCTCGAATCAGACGGAGACAACATCACACCTGGCTGGAAAGAGACCCTGAGTATGTGGAGCGTTTCTGTGAGGCTCAAGAACTAGCTAACGAACGGCTAGAACATGAAGCTCGTAGAAGAGCTGTAGAAGGATGGAAGGAACCGGTATTCTACGAAGGGGAGAAGGTTGGCGACAAGCCTAAATATTCGGATAACTTATTAATGTTCCTGATGAAGGGTGCTCTTCCTGAGAAATATAAGGAGCGCTACGAACAAGTTGGGGAGCCTACTAAGAGTGTTAATTATAATGTTGACCTTACAAGTCTTTCAGATGAGGAGCTTCGAACTTTAGAACGGATGGTGGATAAACTTCATGGCCAATAAGAAAAATCTTACAAAATTAATGTCCCAACTTAAACCAGAGGCTCCCGGCCTTAGTCAAAAAATCAAGGCTGAACGTTGGCGAAGAAACTCGCAAGAGTTTATCGAAGAANCTGTCAAGATTGAGGACCGGGATGCTGTGGGGTTGGCTATCCCTTTCACTTTATGGCCGGCCCAGTCTAACGTAGTTAGTACTTTTCTCACTGAGAGACTTACTATCGTGCTTAAGGCTCGTCAGTTAGGTTTAACCTGGCTGGCATTAGCTTATGCAGTCTGGAACATGGTATTTAAGTCGGGGTTTTCCACGATCGTTCTTAGTAAGAGGGAGCTCGACTCGAAGGAACTAGTCCGGAGGGTTGAGTTTATTTTAAGGTATATGCCTGACTGGATGATAAGAGAGAGGAAGGACCGGCCTAGGGGTTGGAAGGGTTTGGTGTGGTCTTCAACGTCATTATCTGTGACTATAGAACACCCCGGACAAGAGGCAGCTTGGTTTCAGAGTCTCACAGCCTCCAAAGACTCTGGTCGTTCTTTTACAGCCAGTCTGGTGGTTCTTGATGAGTGGGCGTTCCAGCCCTTCGCAGAGGACATATACAGTGCTGCTTATCCTGCTATCAACCGTCCAGACGGAGGGCAGGTTATCGGGCTGAGTACTGGTCGAAGAGGAACTTTCTTCGAGAAGGTATGGAATGATGCTGTTAATAAGGATAATAGTTTTGTGCCGATATTCTTAAACTGGAGATCTGATCCCAGGAGAACCGAGGATTGGCACGATAAAACGAAGACGGATTTACCTAATACATACCGGGCGGAATACCCAGAAACCCCAGAAGATGCGTTTACAGTTGGTGAGGGGGCATTCTTCCCACAATGGGATCCGGATTGGCACATATTAGATAGTCCCGGATGGTACCCTCCTCCAGAGTGTCAGATACACGGAGCCTATGACCCTGGTTATGGGTCTAGGGCCTGTTTTAAGTGGTATGCGGTCTTTCCAGGAAAACCCACACAGGTAATAGGTTATAGAGAGTATTATCCTCACCATGTCTCCGACCCAGAACAAGTAAACGCTATTATTGATATGAGTAAGGACCCACGAGGTAACCAGGAACAACTTTTAAGTGTAAGAGCTGACCCTTCGGCCTGGAATAAACAGAGTGGTACAGGGCAGAGCACCGCGGAGGTATTCGCAGAACATGGTCTCACGTTGTTACGAGGAGACAATGACCTCAGTAACGGTTGGAGAAGACTACATCAGTGGTTGGCTATTAGATATGATCAGAATGGAGACCCTCTACCCCCACTATTAAGATTCACTAGGGGATGTGCTAATACGATCAGAACTTATCCTGCCTGTGAGCAGAATGTTACTAACCCGGACGACATTTCAAATAAATCAGAACACCACCCCCAAGATACGGACAGGTACTTCATTATGGGTCGCCCGGAGATGTCAGATGCTGACTTTATTGTGGCAGGCTCTTATCGAGGAAAATATCCTGAAAGAGAGAGCTTTGATGAAGAGGATTATAGAGATGAAATGGAAGATGCTGGAGAGTTCGACTCTCTAACTTTTTATTCATAGGAGGGATTTGGATGCCTTACCAGTCCGAGAAGCAGCGTAAATATTTTAACGCTAATAAGAAAAAACTAGAGAAGAAGGGCGTTAATGTGGATGAATGGAACAAGGCGTCTAAAGGTAAAAAGGTTCCCAAGAAGAAAAAATAAAGGAGGCATTTCTATGAGCATATTTCTAGCGATGCTCGCAGCTTTTGGTGTTGGGTATATTATAGGTTTTATTTCTAGAGAACTTCAAACTTTACTTTATTACACTGTAGTTTCGATGAAGGCTCGCCGAGAAACTGCTGCAAACCTCGCTTACGACAGAGCCGTGGAAGAAGCGGAACAGAAAGAGTCTGCTGGAGTTCCAGAGCCTGCGAATACTTATCAAGATGTACCCGAACAAGAAGACCGGGACGAAGAAGAGAAACGCAAAGGTGTAAAAACATTTTATAGTTAATAAGGAGGCTTTAAGTTATGGCAGTTCATGTCTGCCCGGAATGCGGCACTGAGCATTCCAGTAAGAAAAAGAAAAGGGCTTGTATGTTTGGTCATCTTGCTGATGAAGAGCAAGTAGAGACAAGTACAGAGCCTACTGAGGGTGAACTTTTAACTGAAGAAGTAGAACTTGAACCGGACGAAGAGCTTGAAGATGCTGTTAATGAAGAAGCTGAATCTCAGGAAGATGAAGAAGAGCCTGAAAGAGAATACTTCGTTAAACAGCCTGTTGTGATCCAAGCATACAAGACAGATAAAGAAAGAAAGATTGAGACTTTGGCGGGTACGATGATCGTTAATCCTGGGGATTGGGTAATCACGGGAGTAGCTGGGGAACAATATCCCTGTAAGCCTGAGATATTTGAAAAAACCTATACTCGATGTGACGGTGAGATTGTTCCTACAATTTTACCAAAGCATCTTATCCCGGAAGAGCTCCAGTATCTGGCAACTGGTCAACCGGTGTCAATAAGGGTTCAAGGAGTTCTAACCAAGAACTATGAAGTTGAAGTTAAGGAAGTCGAATTTATTAGGAGGTAATAATCATGCCGGATAATTTTGGTGGTAATACTAGGTTTAGATCTGCTACTAATATTAATCACTCCAGAGCTAGGGAGCCGGCATCTGGTATTCCACGGAGTCCCGGAAGGCCGGAAGGCCGGGGAGATACTATGCCTAGGAATAGGGGAGACAGCCCCCAGAAGACGGGTGTTCCTGGTTGGGCTAAGGCACTACTCCAAAATAAGCCCCCAGGCTGGGCTCAAAGAGGACCTCAACAAACAACCCAACCCACGGGTTTTATAGAGCCTCATGCGGGAAGATATGATCAACCTGCTCGTCCCAGTCCTCCTGGGTATCAACCCCCGGAGGGTCAAATGACTATTCAGCCCATACATTCCCCCCAAGATAGGATGCCTGTTCAGCCAACTCGTCCTTCTCAACAACAGCGTCCTGAACCTGCTTCAGCGGACATGTCTGCGGTTCCAGTATCCCCCCATGAAGGTTCAGCACAGTTAGCTCTTCGAAAGAGGTTAGCTATGCTGATGGGGAGGAGGCGTAGGTAATGGCCGAAACTAATTTATCTGCAGAGAAACAGGATCTGTCAAAATATTATGAGGAAGTACAAAAATGTAAAAGTTGGTTTGACATTGACAAGGACCATAAAAGCGAAATCACCAAAGAGTTTGAAGAGATGTATAAAATCTATAAGGGTGATCACTGGGATTTGACTGGACCTACTGGGGGTGTTCTCAGGACTTCAACCCAAAAGAAGGCCCGCCCAAATAGTGTGGAAAATATCAGCTTCGCTTTAATAGAGGGCCTGGTGGCGGAGTTTGCTGAAGAGGTAGAGTTGATAGACTACCCTCAAAATCCTGAAGATGAACATGGGTCTGCTAAAATGACAGACATTAAAAAGTTTCTTTTTTATAAGAATAAATTCAACGCCCAAAAGGCTAAGTGGTTGAGATATTTCTTTGGGTTTGGGACAGGAATATGGCACCAGTTCTGGGATCCCTCTTGGAAGGGTGGAAGAGGCCCTAATCGTTGGGAGGGGGATATTAGAATAGTTGCTTCTCACCCTAAATCTATTTTTCCTGATGCTAGGTGTTTTGAGAGTATTGAAGAAGGACGACGTATTCATAAAGCTTATTATCCCACACAGGAATATATTAAAGAGAAGTTTGGAGTAGAAGTTGATGAAGATATTGTGGATGAGAACCTTATAATCGGGGAAGAGCTTGGTAGTATATCCTTAGCTGAACAGGGAGAAAATAGAGCTTTACTAGTAGAAACCTGGTATAAGGGCGAACCTATGACAAGAGATCGGGGGGAGAAGAATGAAGGCGTTGGTCTTCATGTTATTTGGTGGGCTGGAGAAGAGGGTAAATATCTAGCTCATGATAATTATGTCTACTATGAGCCTGGAGAAGATCCAGTCTTTCCCTTTACATTTAAAGTGAGATATCCCCGCGAGAACAGCGTTTGGGGATTTGGAGAACTATATACATTAAAAAACCCTCAAATCACATTAAACAAAACTTCGGAGTTGATTATTGAAGGTCACATGCAGTCCGCTTTAGGCCAAACTCTTTTTATGGAGCAGGCTTTCACTCCTAGACAGCGGAAGTTCATTGAAGACTACGGAACGATGCCTGGGATTTGGATCCCGGCTAAAGATCCCAATGCTGTGGTTAAGCATTATGGGAAGGGGGTCCCAGAGTCATTGCCGCATGAGACTAGTCGTCTCCAAAATGTGATGGAGACTCTGGTGGGTAGGTTTGATATTTCTCAAGGACGAACTCCTGGAAGTGTTACTGCTTTTAGAGCCTTGGACTTACTTGCAGCTAGAGCTCAAGTTAGACTTAGGTCTGCAGAAGAGGCTATTATAGATGGTTATCAGGATATGGGTACTTATGTCAATCAGCTGATAACTCTTTGTTATACTGAGAAAAGAGCTTACCGGATTTTAGGAGAACATCGAAGAGAGGATGATCCAGAACAAGGTAAGGAACCTAAATATGGGACTTATGATCCTGATGAATTTAGGAAAATATATTTCTATGGTCCCCCTGCTACTGATTGGCATTGGGATGAATTTGAGGATTGGGGGGGTGTGAAAAGAGCTGAACTTGAAGGATATGATGAAGAGGAAGACTATGAAATATATTCTCCTCAATATGACTCTTTCTGTAAAGCTTCTACTACGATGCCATCTGACCGGATGTTCTACTTGGAGATTGCCAAGGAATTATTTTCTACTCAGATGATTGATGAGGAAACCTTCTGGTATGTGATGGATCGTGGTAAGTTTCCGCCTATGGAAGACATGAAGAAGAAGGCGCAAGAAAAAGAACAGCAAATGCAGCAGCAAATGGCTCAAGAACAACAAGCTATGCAAGAACAACAACAAATGGAGCAGATGGATGTAGAAGCAGAATCACAGGCCCAATCAGACGAAGCTCTGGAGGAGGCTGCAGCTGCACATCTAGAGGCAGTGTTTGGGGCTCATCCAGAAGCGGCGGAACAGTTTTTAGCTTTAAGCCCAGATGAACAGCTTAATGTAGTAAACATGGTAAGAGAGAAGATGCGACAAGGCCACGGCGGCCAAAGCCGGTAGTACGCTCCTAGAGCTGACCACAGGGAAAGTCCTGGGAATACAACATTACGCGCGACGGCGCTAAAACGGAGGTAAAGACATGAAGGATATCATGAAAAGCTTGGCAATTCGTTTTAAAGACGGTGGAGGAAAGCAAAAAACCCCTGAACTGCCAGACACCGAGGTGGATGATGTAGAAACTCCTGATGCTGAAGAAGATGAAACAGAAGAGGAGCTTTCTAAATTATTTGGGGATGACGAGGACGATGATGACGAAGAGGAAGAAGAAACAGATGAAGAAGAGCTTGAAGAACCAGATGAAGAAGAGCCCGAAGAAACAGACGAAGGAGAGGAAGAAGAAACAGAGCCTCGTTATAAAAAGGTTCCCACAGAAAAAGGCGATCAGAAGAAGAAAGAACAGAAAACCTTCACTGAAGATGAAGTTAACAGCATAGTTCAAGATAGACTTGCAAGAAAAGATCGTCAGTTCAGGGAACAATATGGCCAAGTTAGTAATAAGCTGTCTCAACTGGAACAGCTTACGGGTATGGATGCTGATGGTATTATCACCCATGTAAAACAGGCTCAGGTGAAGTCTAGAGCTGATGAGTGGGGGATATCGGAGGAAGAAGCTAACCGTATCCTTGAAAGTGAGCAAAAAGCCCAGGTCATGGAGAAAGAACTTGGTCAACAGAAACAGCAAAACGAACAAACTCAACGAATGGTCCAATATGATCGGGATAAGCAAAAAAGTCTTTCCAATCCGCTTGTGAAGAAATATGAAAAAGAAATAGACGAATTCTCTCAGAATGGTGCTGCTTTGAACTTTGAGCCTGCGATGAAGTATGTTCTTGGCCAGGCTATGTTAGAAGGTAAAGTAGACCTGGAAAAGGATATGGAGCAGAAGGTGCTGGCAGAACGGAAGCGGAAGAAGAAAGGTAAAACTAAACCAGAATCAGGTGGTTCGGGAGGTGGGGCCGAGTCATACGATACATTGTCTAAGCAAGAAAAACAATTAGCTAGAAACTTGGGCCTTTCCGTCAAAGAATATCAGGTCTCTAAGAAGAGACTAGATAAACAGAAAAAGGTTCGAGGAAATTAATTCTCAAACTATTGTGAGGTGACAAAGAATGAGTTATACTGCTGAAAGAACTACAGTGGGGTTCGAATTTAATTATAATAAGTTCGGGTTCTCTGGTAACCCCGTTCCTTATGAATTAAAACCGGACCAGGAGTTTAAGAAAGGTCAGCTAGTCTGTCTTCATCAGTTTGGACAGGCTGTTGCCCATAGTGGCAAACTAATGCCTTTCACAGACTCTGAGCAGATCGACGAGGATGTGCTTATAGGGGTAATGGCTGAGGGTATTAAGCAGGCCGACAATCCCAGTGATGAGGTTACCTATGGTCTGGTTTATGATAACCCTGGTAACATCTACCGTGTATCTTTCACTAACGAAGAAGAGATAGTAGGTGCTAGTGATGGTACTACTACTCGTCTTGATCTTGCCGCAGTAACTAATGCTAATAATATCCGTGGTACTCTTATGTTTATTTATGAGGGTCCGGGTGCAGGACACGTTAGAACGATTACTGAAGCTGATGATAGTGGTAATACTATTTCTTGGATTGGNGCNATTGACTCTAAAACAACAGACGAAACTAAAGCTCTATTGTTGTCAGCTGATGTAAACTCCGCTGGTATTAACGTAGGTTCTGTAGGAGCTAAAGTAGACTCTGATGGCATGAAGGTTGATGTTGGTCAGGCTCTTTCTGCTACTCAGAATCCTATTCGTGTAGTAAGAATTGATCCTAAACACCTGATGATGGACGTTATGCTTAACGGTACATTTTTAGGTCTGTAATCTAAATACATAATGATGTGAGGTGATATCGAATGATTATTTCAGATAACTGGGGAGAATTATTACTTCCAGGACTTAGAACAATCTTTGACAAGCACAAAAACAGTTTACCTGACTTTCTAGATACTTTCTATAACATGGAAACTTCGAAGAAAGCCCAGGAATTTTCACTCGGAGTAGGTAGTCTCGGGCTGATGGAACCTTGGGATGATTCTGGTCGCCAGGTTGCATACGAAGACGTACATAAAGGTTGGAAAATGACCTACACTCACAGGAAGTACTCAAAAGGTCTTAAGATCGAGCGAGAACTTCTTGATGATGATCTGTACGCCGAGATTAAAAAGAAAGTTAAGAACCTGTCGCAGTCTGTTTATTATACCCGACAATTCTACGGAGCAAGCATATTTAACAATGCGTTTGACTCCTTATATCCGGGTCCAGATGGTGCGGCACTTTGTTCCAGTAGCCACGAATTATCCCCTTCAAATTCAGAAACTTGGCAAAACGCCGACGATCTAGATTTGAATGCTGATAACGTGGAGAAGGTTCGTAATAGGATGAAGGAGTGGACAGACGACAAGGGTAACTTGTTGGCTACCAATCCTGATACCCTTATCGTTCCTCCGGTAAAACGGAAAGCTGCTCTTGTTATTGCTGATAGTGATAAAGAGCCGGACACCTCCGATAACAACGTAAACATCTGGCATGGTTCTGTGAAAGTGATTGAATATCCTTTCTTGAAGAACGGTAAAGCCTGGTTTATGGTTGATAGTCAGAGGATGAAGAACTTCTTGACCTGGTTTGATCGTAGAAAAGCAGAACTCGAATCAGAAAAGATGTTCGACACTGAAGTGGCTAAGTATAAAGTAGTTAACCGCTTTAGTTTTGGTTGGGACGACGCAACCTTTATCTATGGTTGCTTAGCTTCTAGCTAATAACAACTAAATGGGGCGGGGGCAGCTTGGGCAGCAGCCGTTCCTCCGGCAGCCCCCCTCCAAAATTTAAGGAGGAATAAAATATGCCTGGTTCACATAAAAAAGGACCTATTGTTTCAGAAAAAGGTTTCAGTGTTGGGAATAAATATTCTAACACTAATATAATCAATGAAGAAGGTAAACTCGTAGGAGCTCCAGTATGGGACTCTCTACTTTCAGCAGGTGTGGGTTACGGTGGAGACTATGCAGGGGATTCAGGAGTTAATGTAGACCTCGTAGATACTGTAAGCGGGGATCACGATCTTCTCATAGTAGTAACTGTAACTGAAGCTTTTGCTGATGATGGTAGTGATGATCAAGCAATATTTAAACTTGGTGATGGTACTGATGCTGAAGCTTTTATGGCTGGTACTGTACTTAATGATGCTCCTTTAGGGTATCAATTCGTATATACTGGTGAGCTTGGCGATGGTAAAAAATTAGTACTTGATCGAACTGTAGAACAAGGTGCGGGTTGTACTGGAGAAGCTAATATTATGGCATTTGTGAAAGCTCAGTAATGAGTAAAGACGGGGCCCTTCGGGGCCTCTCTTTCCATTTTTGGAGGTGTTGAGATGTGGTTTGAACCCTTTACTGAAAAATTACATGAAGATGCAGAGGCTACTGGAGACGGTAAGATCTTTCATCTTGGAGGTAAGTTTTCTACTTTATTAGTTCAAGTTCAGGGGATAGCAGGGACTGAGGAGATTCAGTTTCAGGGAAGTATAGATGGGGTAAATTATGTCCAGGTTCAAGGCCATAACATTAATAATGGTGTGGATGCTGATAGTACTGCTGCTGATGGTATTTTTTCTATACCTATAGCAGGTCTTAGATTTTTTAAAGCTCCAATTGAAACTAGAGATAGTGGTGTGATAAGCGTTACTGCAGTAGCGGTAGCAGGATAGGGGGGTAAGAGATGTCTGTTCAAAAAGTTTATGAGAGGATTATGAAAGTTTTAAGTAATGAAGAACCCTCTTCTGTTTCTGAGGATTATGTGCTTTCTCTTATAAACGAAGCGCAAAAGAAACTAGCTTTTTATTCTAATAGAACACAGACAGAAGAAATACTTTTACTTCCTGGAGACTTGGAGGCAGATCTTCCTAGAGACATTTTATCTTTAAACGCAGTTTATTGGAAACATAACCAGGATATAAAGGAGCTTCGATTAGGCGCGGGTAATCCTCCTTTAGACGCAGATTTTCAAGAAGAGATTGATGATAAAGGAGAAGGGACTCCTAAGTTCTATTACACAAAATTTGGAAAGATTTTAATACAGCCTTCACCAACTGTAGAATCTCAGTTATACCTTGTTTATGCGGAAGAACCTCCAGAGATAACTGAGATAGAAGGTACTAGTCTTTTTTATGGTTCTTCCGAGAATTTTATTTTTAATCAAGCTATTTTTCAATTCCTGTTAGATAATGGAGAAGAATATCGAGCTAATCAGTGGAAACCCCGAAGAGATGAAAGTTTAATGGAATGGATTGATAATTCACAGAACCAGATGTATTCCCAACCCATTATGATGAAAATGAGGTGGTAGAATGAATGTGCAAGAAATGATTTTTCAGGCTCAGACTAGAACAGAAGAAATTTATTCCGCCGAAGAATGGGTTGGATTTTTGAATGCTGCTTTAGATGATCTTACTCCCGTAGCTAAGATGCTTCATAAAGTTACTATAGAAGACCAAGAACCAGATGAAGATGGTAATATTATTATAGTTATATCTGACCATGATATATTAAAAGATGCACACGAGATAATAACGGTATATTATAAATCTACGGACCCCGTAAGAAAAGATAAAAAACAGAAAAGAATATCCATAGGGGATGAATATTCTCCTGGTTGGAAACAGACTATGAATGAACTGCGAATACAGGGTGTCAAGGATTCTAATATGGGTAACATAATAATATATTTATATAAAAAATTACCTCATATAGATTATACAGAAACAGACGGACAGATGTCTTCAACTACAGGAGAAGCTGTTCCAGAACTTTTAGAACAATATCACCAATTAATTGTGATGTATATGTGTTCTATGAGTCAACAAAAGGAAGAAGAACTAGAAGATAAACAAGACTTTTTTGGTGAATATATGTTGGGTAAAAGACAAATGGCTATGGAAAGAATATGGGAGATGGAGCCCCATAATAGAAAATATATTAAAGATACTAGAGTTTTTGCTGCTATTGGACAATCCCCTAGTTAGGAGGTGTAAAGATGTCCGAAGTAACCGAAGGTCATAGAAGATATAGACACTGGAGAATTACCGATTTTACAGCCGGTTATATAGATGGTATCGAAGAAAATTTGATGCCTCCTAATGCGTCTAAGAACTGTAACGGAGTCATATCACGTTATGTCGGTTCTCTAGAGTCAAGAAGAGGCCAAATAGTTCTTAATGAGACTGATCTTCCTGGACATATACAAGGTCTTTATACCTATTATTATAAAGAAGGGGGAGACATTCACCGAAAACTGATGGTGGCCCAAAACGGAAGACTAGGTTATTGGGATTTTGATAATGAAGCTTTTGAACAAATATCCTCTGGACATGATGCTGAAGCCCCTGTTATATTTGAAACTACTATTAATTATTTAGTTATAATGAATGGAGTTAACACTCCTCGTAAGTGGGATGGAGAAACTTTATCTACTTTAGACGGAGCTCCTAGTAAAGGAAGATTCCCCGTTTTACATAAGCAAAAACTATTTTGTGTGGATGCTGATGAACCCTCTACAGTAAGATGGAGTGATACTTTCCAGCCAGAAGAATGGCCCGGCGTATTTGTGATTAATGTTAATAAGGGTGATGGAGATCAAATAACCTGTCTTCGAAAATTTATTGGGGAGCTTATTATTTTTAAAAGAAGATCAACTCACACCTTAAAAGGAACTTCTTTAGACGATATGCAGTTACAAGAGCTTGATAATAAAATAGGAGCGGTAGGACCTAGAGCGGTAACTCAGTATAAAAACCATTTATTTTTTGTTTCAGATAAAGGTTTATATCGTTTTAATGGGATTAAATTTGATAACTTAACAAATTTTTTAATCCCCAAACTTTGGGATAGAGTTAATAAGGAACATCTTCATAAAGCTGCTACTTGGGTGTGGGACGAACTTATTTGGTTTTCCTTACCTGTAGACGGTTCTACTGAAAATAACCTGGTTTTAATCTATGATCTTACTCAAGGAGAAGCTGGTTCTTGGTGGCCTTGGAGTGGTATGAATATTGCGTGTTTCGCTTCCTATGAAGAAGACCATATCGTTTCGCTTTATACTGGACATCCTACTCAGGGAAAGATAGTTAAACAATATCAAGGTAAAGTAGACGTGGGTTTTGCGGCTGAGCCTTTAGCTGTTAATGCTTATTGGGAAAGCAAAAATTTTGATTTTAATTCTGCTAGTGCAGAGAAAAAGACTAAACGAGCTTTTGTAGAAACTTTTCCTCAAGAAGATACAGATAATCCCTTATTAAAAATGTCTCAAGACTATCAGGATTATGAGGATTTAATTTTAGAAAGATATGATGATATGATTCAACAATATCGATTTATTAATAGGGACAGATGGAGATATTTATCAGCAAGGTTTGAGGAGATAGAGCCTGGCGGTTTTATGGTTAGAGGATTACTAATACCCTTCAAACCCAAACCTAAGCCTAAGGTCAGAGGAGGTTTCATGACCGTGGAGGGTGGTTTTGAATGATAACACATGAGCCTTTACAACTTCCTTTTAAGATTAAAGAGTTTAACGAAGATATGGTTGTGGCTTTAGACAGGAATTTTGCCGCAATTGAACAAGCGTTATCAAGAGTCCAAATCTACCATAACATGCCGGAGTTTCAGAAAATTTTAGAAGGGTCTGAATCCGCTAAAAGTTATTTACATGAATATGGAGACGTAAAAATATTCAGACAACAGAATGCTCCTGTTATAGGTATGGGTCCAGACGAAGCTGCGGAAAATGATTTTTGGATTGCTTTTGAAGAAGGTAATCCTATTTGGAGACAAGTTAAGCAGGGTCAATGGGAACATGTAAACTTGAGACCTCAACAAGGCGACCCTGTTGAAATGATGTCTGTGGTAGGTATAGATGCTGGTATTATCACAGCAGGATATATCCGAGCAGATAGGATAGAAGCTGGAACTATCACAGGAGAGAAAATAAATTCAGCTACTACTATTATTGCTGGTGAAGGTAATGAAATAGGAGCCTTAGATGGAACAGGAAACTATAGAATATATGCTGGACATGCTCAAGCTTCAGTCGCCCCTTTTAGTGTCTATAAAGATGGTTCTATATACTCAAGTTCCGGTCTAATTGGGGGTTGGGTAATAGACGGAGAAACTGGGTTAAAGTTGGGAGCGGGTAGTGATACTCGAGGAATTTCTACCGGAGACTTTGCTTTTTATGCAGGAAATGCTTCTCCCTCTCATGCTCCATTTAGTGTTACTAAAACGGGTTATTTAAGAGCTGAACATGGAGTTTTAAGAGGACTTACTTTAGCAGAGTCTGGTTCTTCAGGATTATACCTCAGTAATAGTCGGTTGGGGTATTATGACGGAGGCACCTGGAGAACTTTCATGGATAACAATGGTAGTTTTTATTTAGGAGGAACTAACGGGTCTCTTACTTGGAATGGGTCTACTCTTCATATAGAAGGTAATGGATCTTTTACTGGACATATTACAGCCAACTCTGGACATATTGGAGGAGTTGGAGGATGGATTATCCAATCTGGAAGAATCTATTCTCAAGACTTAGAACTTAAAGTAGGAGTAGGAACTAATGGTTATATAAGAAATACTAGTAATAGGTGGATTCTTTATAACGATGGAAGCGGTATTTTAGCTAATGGGAACCTTTCCTGGAGCTCTGGAGGAACTTTGACTCTTTCCGGGGGACTTTTAGGAGGAGTAAATAGGGTTACTATAGATTCTTCCGGTTTAAATGTAGGATCATCTGGAAGTATTCGAGGGGGCGCTAGTAGCGTATCCGTAGGAAATGGTTTCTGGATGGGTTATGCAGGAGGAACTTATCAATTTAGAATTGGTACTTCTTCTGGAGCAAACTGTATTCATTGGGACGGAAATATTCTTCATATTCGAGGGTACCTTAACGCTGATGATATTGTGGCAGGAACTATTGTTGCTGATGAAGTTGATTCTAATTGGGTTTATGCGGGTAATATTCATGCAGACCAGATTACAGCGGGGTCAATACATGCAGATAGAATTGCTACAAATAGTATTAATGTTACTAAACTAGATGGTACAGTAATTTCTGGGGGAAATATTAGAGCAGAACTTCTAACCGCTAGTAATATACAGACAGGAGTACTTAACGGAGATTTAGTACATGTAGCTAATGTACATGCAGGGGATATAACTACTGGTACTTTAAGCGCTAATAGAATAGGTGCTGCAACTATTGATGCAACTAAAATTAATGTAGGCGACCTTACTGCTATAACTGGTAACTTTTCTTGGTTAAGAGCTGGTTCTGGTGGTAGTTATATGGATATAGACTCTAGTGGTTTAGCGGGAGTATCAGGAGGAACTGAATATCTTTATGTTCATAGAATGGGTATAGACTTTAGAGGAGGAACTAGTGTTTGGGGTACTAGTAATAACTTCTTAATAGAAAACTCTCATAACATTACATTAGGAGCAGGAAGTGCTAGTTTTGCTGTTTCTTCTGCCGGATGGTGTCAAGTAAGTGGAGACTTAACTGTTAGTGGAAGTTTATCTAAAGGTAGTGGAGATTTTACAATTACTCACCCTTTAAAAGAAGATTATGATCTTAGGCACGGTTTCATCGAAGGTCCTCGGTATGACCTAGTTTATAGAGGTAAAACTAAATTAGTTAAAGGTAAAGCTAAAGTAAATGTTGACCAAGCAAGTAATATGTCCGAAGGAACATTTGCAGCTTTAACTCAAAACGCAGAAGTAGTAAACCTCGAAAATAGAACTAGTTTTGCTCGTCTTAAAGCAAGTGAATTAATAGAAGGAGAGTTTATCATTGAATGTGAAGAACATAACGATGACATAGTAGTATGGTTAGTTTTAGCTGAAAGAAAAGATGAACATATATTAAACTTAGATCACACGGATAAGTATGGAAGACTAATTCCAGAAATTAAGAAAGATAATACGATAGAATACTTTTTACAAGAATTTAACGAAGAGAAATTAAAGCATAAAAGGAGGGTTGAAAATGATAGACCAGAAAGGAGTAACAAACGAACTCCCCTTAACTGAGGGACAAGAACAAGTCCATATAGATGGGAATAAAGTTATTAATAGTTTAACTCAACAAATATCACAACAAAACCTTCAAATAACAATGTTATCAATTAGAAATCAAGAGTTAATGGATGAAATTGCATTACTTAAAAAGAACGGAGGTGACAAGTAATGCCTAGACGTACTTGGAACATAGATAGAGAAGACCAATATAATACTCATAATCCTAGGTCTAATTGGCAAACTGAATTAAGAGAAAGAGCTATGGATCATGAAAGTCCTCTATTAAATCCACCAACAGAAGGGGATTGGGCTGCAGGTCCTGCTCCTATGGGAGAACAAACTCCTTGGCCTTTTGAAGTTACCGAACAACATCCTCATCCTTCAGATTTGGATCAAACTCAATTATACAGATCATGGACAGATTGGGAAGCTGCTAGAAACGTTCCTATTCAAGATAAAGTAACTAGTCCTACTCATCACCCTACAGCTAGGGAATCAGCTTCTTCGACTCCTCCGTCGCAAGACTACTATGGGGCAGAGGGGGGAAGTTTTGGTTATCAGGCTCCTGCACAACAAATGCCTCCAAGACCTGAGCTACCAGCAGCTCCTCCAGCGGGCCCTACGGCGGACCAGTTAAATTTACCTCAGGTTCCAGATTTTTATTCTGGGATATCAACACAAATAGATGATCCTTACGCCGATATGTACCCGGGGTCAGGAGAAGCGGATAGACTAAGAGCGGCAGCTCAAAGAGTATCAGACGCGGTTGTGGGTAAAACTACTTTGTCACAACAAGAGTTGTCGGATTTTGGTATTACAGGGACTCCTGATGTAAGGGATGTGGTAAGATTAACTCAAGCTGCTGAATCAACTCCCCAAGATAGACTAGTGGGGGACCATTATTGGGGAGATGTTCAAGACGTAGTAGACCGAGAAGTAGCACAACGAACAGACCATTATGCAGGACTTAGTTCTAATGTTCCTGATTATTATGGGGGAATTAGTCCCCATATCCCTGATTATTATTCTGGGATAGATCTTAATATTCCTGACAGGTATTCTGACTTAGATGGAACTTTAACTGATAGATATGAAGGAATGGATTTTGAAATTCCCGATTATTATGAAGATATAACTCCTGTGGGTTATGAGCATTACTTAGGTCTTGATCCCACCCAACCAGATTATTATTCTAAGTTAGAAGATCTTATTGAAGATATAGGGTTTGATTACGACCCCTTAACCCCCGAACAAAAAAGAGAATTAGCAGAAGAATATGCAGCTATTGAAGTAGACCCTCAAATTTCTGCTATTAATAGAGCTATTGAACAATCTAAACTAGATGCTGATTCACATGAAGCTAGAATAAGAGCAGCTGCTAGTCCTTTTGAAGAAGCTTTAGCTAGACGAGAAGAAGCTAAATCTAGAAAAGATCTAGAAAATGCTATTGCTAGAGGTATGGGCGAAACTGGTGCAGTAGAATGGTTATCCGCAGAAAGACAAGGGTATCATCTAGAGAAATTAGCTAACCATGAAGAAAGAGTTAATGTAGAATTAACGGCTATTGCAAACCAGTTAGGTCTTACAAAACGTCAGATGGAAGAACGTAAGATTGAACTCGAAGCATTAAGAGGACAACTTACAAACCAAGAACTTCAACGTCTCCGAGAACAAGAATGGGAAAGACAAGTTAAAGGTAATAACTGGATGTTTGAAGCATCCTTGGCTGTAGCAGATAGATTAGCTCAAACAGAAAGATGGGAATATGAACAAGCTGCTCATGTAGCTGATAGGCTTACTCAAATAGACCAGTTTAACTCACAACAAGAGATGAGCATTGCCGACCGGAAAACTGCTCTTGATCAGTGGATGAAGGAGATGGATATCACTAAGGCGGATAGACAAACCGCGTTAGAGCAGTGGGAGAAAGAAAGAGAGTTACAAATTGCTGATAGACTTACCTCTCTTGACCAATGGATGAAAGAGATGGAGATAGGAATTGCGGATAGAAAAACTGCAGTAGAAAAATTCACTAAACAAATGGAATTAAGCATTGCGGATAGTCGAACTGCCTTAGCACAGTGGCAGAACCAGTTTGATTTAGAGTTAGCTCATGGAAGAGCTAGACAGGATGAATCTTTTAGAAACTGGGAAACTAATACGAGGATGGCTCTTGGGGATAGAAGATATGAAGCAAATTTACAAGATTTTCATGCTAACTTACAGCTTAGAGATAGAACTTATCAACAAGCTGCAGATGAATTTGCTAGAGAATTACAAATAGCTGATAGACTTACCCAAAGAGACATAGACGAGATGGCAAGAGCCTTAGATGTTTATGATAGAACTCAACTCAATACTGGACAGCAGTACCAGCTTTGGTTAACTATGGCTGAAATTGCTGGAGTCTTTCCTGATAGACTTCCAGGAACTTAATTTTTAAGGAGGAATTATTAAAATGCCTATGAATCCTAAGGACGATATGGCAATTCAACAAGCACTTAGTCAACTGGGAGCACAAGGTCCGGGACCGGCAGCACCGCCTCCGGGCGGAGGGATGCCTCCGGCTGGTGGAGGAATGCCCCCTGCAGAAGGAGCTATGCCCCCAGGACCTCAACAAGCACCAGGAGAATTGATTATATGTCCCAACTGTGGACATGAGTTTCCTTATTAAGGAGGAACTGACATGGCAAATTGGAGAGAAAGGCAAGCCGCGGAAGAAGAACTTAGTCGGTTAGCGGGTGCTACAAGTCAAGCAGTCCCCATTACCAACGAAGCTCAAGCTGCTGCTGAACAACGCGCTCATCCTTCACAAGCTGTGGAAGGAACTCAAACTTCTCCTGGTTGGGCTAATTATTTAACCGGTATTCAACAAGTACAAAGATCTAGACCTGACCAACAAGCAGGAGGTTTACCCGTAGCAGGAGGAACTCCCACTTTAGCTAGACAACAATTTGAGGAGAGCGTAAGACAATTCAACGAGCAGATGGCTTATAAACGAGCGGTAGCAGCTGCTAATGCTGCTGCAAGTGCCAGAGCTGCTAGAACGTCTAGTCCACAAGATGTAGATATTGATGAGCAGTCTATGTTATGGCAACATCTACGAGGTGTGGTAGATAGAGCGGTTTCGGAGGGTCAAGACTGGAGTGATATTAGAGGATATCTTACTAGTGAATATGGAAACATTTCTGGTATTATGCCTTTTGAAGAAGCAGAACAAGCTGCCTTTAATTATTATGACCAGATGAAACATCCACAACAACAACCTTGGCATGAACCTGCTCCTAAACCAGCATCACAATATGCCTGGTATGATCCTAAGGGGTGGTCTGGCGGAGGAGTGGGACCGTGGAGAGATGAACCTGCTGAACCAATACAACCAGACCCAGTAGAAGATATTGACAGGTTACGTAGAGCGTTTTATGGAGATCGTTATGACGATTGGTAGGAGGTGTATTTAATGCCCTTTAGAGGAGATGTATGGATAAGTCCTCAAGAAGAAGAAGAGGAAAAAGCGCTGCAATTAGCTAGGCAACAAAAGCAGCAACAATTTATGTCTGACTGGGAAAACCGGTTTGAAAATTATACCCAGCATAGGGTTACGCCTCCTGAACCTACGGAAGATTCTTTAATACCTACCGGAGCGGGGGATGTCCCCACACCTGGTAGGGATTTCTTTAGAGAACACGGGTTTAGTAAACCAATAGACCAAGTTGTGCCTATTCAAACGGAACTAGTAGATTATGTAAGCCCGGTTACTATAGCTAAGGACTATATAGAAAAACAGGCTATGCCACGAGAAGTAGCTGAAAGAAAAGTGTGGGATAGACCTGCTGGTATTGATACTAGAACAGGAGTTGATCCTAGAGGAGAACTTTGGGCTGAAGAGTGGGGTAGAGAAGTAGGAGATAGATTTGGTTCTGCAGCTGGACAAACTGCTGCTATGGGGGGACATGCAGCTTTTGCTATAGCTAATGTGTGGAATACTTTTCTTCAAGAACCAGCAATAGCTGCAGCTGAGGGTGTTAACAGGCTTGGTAGAGGTATGATAAGAACAGCTGAAACTATAGCAGGTTGGGATGAAAATAGTATTCCTGAACCTTTAAGAGCTACAGATGAATTTTTTAAAAGAAACATAGAAACACTTCAAGACCCCACTTATGGAATAGCTAGAGAACAGGTAGCAGGACATTGGGAAGAATTACATAAAAGGTCTAGATACATAGACCAAAAACTGGGTAAAACTCTCGGGATGGATTTTCCTGGAACTGCTATTGCTATGGAATCAGCCCACATAGCTTCAGAGGTAGGGGGACTCTTATTTCAGATGTCTTTATTAGGCGGAGCTGGAGCACAAGCTCAACTTAATAAATACGCAACAACTGCAGGACAATTAGCTCCAGGAATTAGTAGAGCTGCTACTGTGGGACAGACCCAACGTGGGTATGGTTTGATTAATAGAATGCATAGTACTTTAAAAGAGGGCATCACAGCTACTATGCAAATGCCAGATGCTCAAAGAGCTCAGATATTCCAAAGAATGAGTAGACTTGGGGCACATGGTATGGTTGCAAGTCCTGGAGATTTGAATGATAGACTTGAATCCACTGCCTATAGATTAGCTTATAATATGACTCCCTATATAGCTAATGCTACTGGTCTAACGGGATTGACTGTGGCTGGAATGGACGTTGCACTTAATAGTATTTTAACAAGTCCTATGTATAAACAAGCTTGGGATGAGGCTGGAGGACCTACTGCAGATTTTTGGTCTTTTGCTATTCCCCAGTTAGTTATGGACTTTTATATGGCTCGAGGAACTCGTGGACTAGCCGAAATGGGTAAGTGGGAAGCAAGACAAGATAGAATTAGAGCCGTAGCTGAAGACCGAGGGATATCACACGAAAAAGCAGAATCACATGTAAATTTCATGGAAAGAGCCTTAGAAAAAGCAGAAACAGAACAGGGAAGAACTTATGCTCAAGATGAAACAGGCAGATATGTAGAAACTACAGCAAGGTTAGACCCTATTAATTATAAGGATTATACCGA
>SL_8KL_010_SEDDRAFT_10001204_pt1 | contig 22466 bp, 17 predicted proteins | sample SodLakKL_010_SED_4_FD_11160 | JGI IMG/M metagenome (IMG submission 11160) | reverse complement strand
CTAGTCCACGAGGACGTAATGCCTCAGTTGTGGATGATCGCCTACACCCCAGCCTATGTGAACTGCATAGGCGTTGGGGGTATAAGGCCCCTACTCCCTCCTATACAAGTTGTGGAGTTCGTAACTTGTTTCAAAAAGTTACAACTTCCACTATAATGACCGTAAACACGAAAGAATAAAAGATATGTGAAACATAGGTGATATTATGGCTAGGTTAGATATAACTTCACTGATAGAGCAACATGAAGAAATGAGAGAGAACGGTTTGAATCTCATCGCATCCGAGAACATCCTCTCTAGAGAGGCGAGAAGTACTCTCGCTTCTGACCTCTCCGGGAGATACCATTCCGACTATTACGGTGGTACCGAACATATCCGGAAGATCCTGAAGAGAACTGAAGCTTTAGCAAAAAAATTGTTCAACGTTGAATATGCCTTCATCAAGCCTATCTCTGGTAATATCTGTGATCTCAACGCCCTCTTCTCTTTCACCGATCCAGGAGATAATGTGGCCATGATACCCTTTGATAACGGCGGCTATCCTCTGGGATTGAAGAAGTTCGACCGCGGCAGGATCGATCTACCCGTAAAGAAGGATTCGTACGAGATAGACGTGGAAAGAACCGAAAAGATTTACGAGGAACAAAAACCCGATCTCACCATATTGGGCGCTTCTTACATACCGTTTCCACATCCTGTAGGAGACATATCCGGTTTTATGTCTGAAAAGGATCGCCCCCTCATCTACGACGGATCGCACGTTCTCGGCTTGATAGCCACTGGAGAATTTCAGTCCCCTCTTGAAGAGGGAGCCGATGTCTTAATAGGCAGCACACACAAATCTTTTTATGGACCCCAAGGCGGTCTCATACTGACCAACGAAGAGGAGTACGCCCACAAGATAAGAGAATATCTCGACATAGACCTGGAGACGGGTATAGGCTTGGTGGATAATCCTCACGTTAACAGGATAGCCGCCCTCGGCATAACCATGGAAGAGATGCTCGAAGATAAGCGGTACGGTAAAAGGGTGGTGGATAACGCCAAGGCACTCGCGTCCTTTTTGGATGAATCCGGAGTTCCGGTAAGATTCGCCAAAAAAGGATACACAGAATCACACCAGATATTTTTAGACATGGAGTGGAAAACTTCAAAGCGATTCTGTAAAAGACTAGAAGAGGAGAACATCTTCGTCGATATAACTGGAAGAATCGGCACCTCTGAAGTGACACGCAGAGGTCTTGACGAAAAAGACATGAGAGATATAGCCGAAGAAATAGCTAGTATATACAAAAAATTTGAAAAATAAAAAAGAAGAGTGTTGTATACCCCGGTAAATTTTCGAAGCTTCAGATCAGGTCCAGCTCTTTTCCGAGCTTTTCGTATACCCGCAGTACCTCGTTCAAGTCGTCTTTGGTGAGTCCCGCGTTTATCTGATTCCTTATCCTAGCTTGGCCTTTAGCTACCATGGGATAGACGATAGCTAAACCGAAGATACCTTCGTCGTATAGCCTGTTAGCCAACTTCTGACATTTCTTGCTGTCTCCTACCATTGTCGGCACGATAGGCGTTTCGCTGAAGCCGGTGTCGAATCCCATGCTCTCGAGTTCGCCCTTGAAGTACTCCGTGAGGTCCCACAACTTCTTGACCCTGTCGTCTTCTTCTTCTACGATATCTAGAGCTTCTATGTTTATGGCCGCGACGTGTGGAGGGAAAGCCGCACTCAGTAGCCATGATCTTGACGTATTGTATGCGAATTTGATCAGTCCTTCAGTGCCCGCTAACATCCCTCCAAAACCACCGAAGGCTTTTGAGAATGTCCCCATCTGGATATCGATGTCGTCTTCCACGTCGAACTCTTTAGCGATACCGTGCCCCCCTCCAAGAACACCCTCGCCGTGAGCATCGTCAACGTAGGTGAGAGCGCCGTATTCGTTCGCGAGCTCTTGGATCTCGTCCATCTTAGCTATATCTCCGTCCATGCTGAAAACGCCGTCGGTCAAAACGACCTTTTTGTCGTAACCCTCTTCTTCAGCTTTCTTCAGGCATTTTTCTAGTTCGCCCATATCTGAATGGCTGTAGACCATCTTGTCGGCTTTGTACATCCTCTGCGCGATCATGATACCGTCGATTATGCTGCCGTGGTTCAACTCGTCGGAGATCAGAACGTCTCCCTTGCCGACCAGCTGAGGTACCAATCCAGCGTTCACCGCAAACCCGGTTTGGTAAGTCATCCCTGCTTCGGTTTTTTTGAATTCGGCGATCCTATCCCATAATTCTTCATGGATGTCCATCGTTCCTGCGATCGACCAATCGGAACCCGCTCCGGCACCGTACTCTTCTATAGCCTTTTTCCCCGCTTCTCTAAGTCGCGGGTGGTTGGCCAGATCCAGATAATTGTTGGACGCCAGCATTATACATTCTTTACCGTCCACGGTAACGTGCGGCTGCGACGGACCCTCTAGATTTCTGATCGTCCAGGTGAGTCCCTGCTCCTTCATCTCTTCGTACTTTTCTCTTAAATATTCCGTTTTTTCTGCCATGATACCACTCTTTTTTATCTCTTTATAGTCAAGGACACGACTTTTCTTTGCTTTTTTAGTGTCCTTGACTAGCAGTGGATGACAAAACCGAATTACAAAGAGGTTTTGTCTTCCACTATAAACCTGTTTTATCGAACCGATCTTTTCCTCTGCCGCCTCTTAATAGCTCGACTCACTTAAATTTTTCTAACCTACCCCAACCTCCTCCTCCGGGTGTTTCTATCCTTATGGTTTCGCTCTTTTTCATATTCAAGTTGACCTTACTTTTCAGCTCTTTGAACTGATCCTCCCCTTTTTTCAAGATAAGATTCCTGCCAGGTTTTCCGTCGCCGCCGTTGTTTGCGCCACTAGGACCCTTTATTCTCCTCTCGGACTGTATGGATGCGCGGACATCTTCCAACGATGTGATCTCTCTTACGATCCCTTCACCGCCGGTGTGTTTTCCGCTCCCGCCTGAACCCGTTCTCAACTTGTACGCCTCGACTCTCAGAGGATAATCGTTCTCTAGCGCTTCTATAGGCGTGTTCTTGGTATTGGTCATGTGGACGTGAACGCCGCTTTCACCGTTACCACTAAACGAAGCTCCTGCTCCCCCTCCTATGGTTTCATAATAAGTGAATCTCTCGTTTCCTATGGTAAGATTATTCATAGTCCCCTGACTTTCTGCGGGGATATCTTTCGGAAAGATCTCGTAAAGAGCCCTCAATAAAAGTTCTACTACCCTCTGCGAGGTCTCCACGTTTCCTGCGGAAACAGCCGCTGGAGCCTTCGGGTTAAGAAGCGAACCCTTTGGGATCTGGATATTCAAAGGTCGATAACATCCACCGTTGACTGGAACGTCTTTTGGCAGAAGACATCTTATCACGTAATAGACCGCGGAAAAGGTGACGGGTTTCGGTGCATTTATGTTCCCCTCTACCTGAGAGGAAGTGCCGGAGAAATCGAATCGCATCTCGTCTTCGTCAACTTCGATCTTCACCTTGAGTTCCACTTCATCCTTCCATTCCATAGAATCTTCTGACGAGTAAACTCCTCGCGGGACCCTTTCTATCATCTTTTTGGTCCTTTCCTCCGAATAATCCAGTATCTCATTTTGGAATTGATCAAACGTATCGTATCCGAATCTTTCAACCGTTTTTACGAATTCCTCCGCACCTTTCTCGTTGGCGCCTAACTGCGCCTTCAGGTCACCGAGCCTTTCCTCCGGGGAGCGCACCGTCTTTAATAAGTCCGCCACTTCTTTTACCAGGTCTCCATCTTCTACAACCGGTCTAGGCCGGATGATGATCCCTTCCTCTCTTAATCCTTTGCTGTCTCCCGGCATCGATCCCGGAGTCTCGCCACCGATATCCGCATGATGAGCTCGATTCACCACATAGCCTAACTTCTTTTCATCTCTAAAAACGGGTTTGATCACGGTAACGTCTGGAAGATGTGTACCCCCTGAATAAGGATCGTTCAATATGAATTGACTTTTTTTTCTCATCTCGCATGTTTTTACAACGCTTTCTAGGGCGCTGGGCATGGCCCCTAAGTGTACTGGAATATGTTCCGCTTGGGCTATCATCTTCCCATCGGCGGTGAATAGGGCGCAGGATTCGTCCTTCCTCTCCTTTATGTTGGGCGAGTATGCACTCCTTTGAAGTGCGGCCCCCATCTGTTCAGGGATCGCGGTAAAAGCGTGCTTCATCACTTCTAACTGAGTGGGAGACAATTTTCTTTTATTCAAAGGGATCATGATATTTCCTCCATGATGATTATTCCCCGGTCGGAACATCTCCACTCCCAGTCCGGAGGCACAAGAACGGTAGAGTTCTCACCCTCTATGACGCTAGGTCCTTCATATCCTACTCCTGGAGAGAGATGTTTCCGATAAAATATGGAGGTTTTTTCCCATCCACCAGGGAAAAGACATCTCCTATCGGGAGGATGTTCTCCCTTCTCAGCTCGATAAGGTATGTTCTCGACTTCTCTCTCTTTTCTCACCTCTAGGTGCACTCTGACCACCTCTATATCCTTATCGCGATCTGAATGACCGTACTTCCTCTCGTGTTCTTGATGAAATCTTTCGACTGTTTCTTCTTTCGAGGTGTATGGAACGTTCAAGTGATAACTCTGCCCTTGATAACGAAGACCGAGCAGCACCGTCTTTTTTTCGCCTTCGCTTCGCCCTCTTAGGTTCTTTACGGCTTCGTCCAGGCCCGCCTGATCGTCGATTGAGGTTAGAACCGTTCTGCTGTGGTCGTGGACCACGTCTCCCGTGACCATACCCAAGGCGGAAAAAACACCTGCCATGGGCGGAACTATCACTTTTTTCATCCCGAGTTCTTCGGCCAAAAAGGCAGCGTGTAGAGGACCTGCACCTCCGAAAGCTAATATGGAGAAATCCTCTGGATCTAAACCTCGCTCCACGGTGATGCTCTTCATGGTCCTAGCCATCTTGGAGTTCGCCACACGAAATATCCCCAACAGGGTCTCCTCCCGATCCATCTGTAGTTCTTCCGCTAGTCTATCTACCGCGCTCTTAGTCTTCTCCATCTTTAGATCTATATCTCCACCTAAAAAATAATCAGGGTCTATATAGCGCATAAGGAGCAGCGCGTCCGTGACCGTAGGTTCTTCTCCGCCTCTTCCGTAGCAGACGGGTCCGGGTTCAGCTCCCGCACTCTCCGGTCCGACTCTCAAGGCGCCGCCCTCGTCCTTTCTGGCTATGCTACCGCCGCCGGAGCCCACAGTGACTATGTCCACCATCTTCGTTTGTATGAGAAAACCGTCTATCTCACCTTCGTCTCTCCAGGCCATCTCACCGTTTATCACCGCCGCCATATCCGCACTCGTGCCGCCCATATCGAAGGTGATGATGTTATCGACGTCCATAATCTTAGATATGTAGGCACCTCCAGAGACTCCTCCAGCGGGACCTGAATAAAGGCAGTCCACCGCTTTCACCTTTGATGCTTTTTCGAGTCCTCCTCCAGATTTCATTATGTACGGCTCTTTACCCAATATTTCAGTTACGGAGTCGAAGTAGTCTTCTATACAAGGCTTAAGATAAGCGTCGAGAAGTGTGGTCATACCCCTCTCGTATTCGCGGAATTCTCCCGTCACTTCACAGGAGAGAGAGTGATCGATGTCGTGTCGCTTCAAAATTTTTCCCACTTTTTTTTCCAAGATCGAATTCTTGTACGAGTGTAGTAAACAAACAGAAGCCGACAGACCTTTTTCTTTTATTTTCTCCGCTATTTTAACGACTTCTTCTTCTGAAACGTCTTCGATGATATCACCGTTAGGATCCATCCTACATGAGATACCGAACGTATTTTCTCTTTTCAACGGCGGTTTCGGCTTTCTTACGTTCAATTCGTAAAGCTCGGGTCTATCCTGCCTTCCTATGAACAGTATATCCTCAAAACCTTTGTTTGTGATGAAAGCGGTTTCTACGCCTTTTTTTTCCAGAAAAGCGTTGGTAGCTACCGTGGTTCCGTGAAATATCTCGGAACTTTCTTCGATCTCAACATCTTCTTTTTTCAGGCCGTAGAGTATCGCCTTTTCGGGAGACGTAGGCGTGGAAGGGACTTTGAAGTGGGTTATATTTTTGTCTAAAACAACGAAATCGGTGAAAGTCCCTCCTATGTCGATGGAGATCAACATGCGGAGATGTTTATCATCAACTGATAAATAAGACTTGTCTTGCGAAGATAATAGGGTTCAATCTAGTATTGCTCAAATTATAGTGGAAGCACTACGTGACAACATGAACACAAAATTATAAATATACGAACTCATCATATAATACACAGTAATACGCAGTTTAGGAACATTTAAAAGAGGATAATAGGAGGTAAAAATATTAGGTTCTTTGCAAGGATGTCTAGGGCCTGGAGTCTGATGAAAACGAGCTGGGGAGTCGTGATGTCGGAGAAAAAACTCATGCTCTATCCCATCGCGAGTCTTATCATCTGCGGTATAATCTTCGCATCATTCATAATCCCGTTCTATCTTTTCATGATGCCGGTAGAAAACTATTATTTGGTCATAATTCTCTTTTTCGTGGTCTACGTCATTTTAACCTTTGTCGGTATCTTGTTTAACGCGGCGATCGTAGCTTATTCGGCCGAAAAATTTAGAGGTAGAACCCCCGATTTCGGCGAAGGCTTAAGCATAGCTTTGAGTAAGTCCACTAAACTTTTAGGGTGGGCATTGATCGCCGCAACAGTTGGTGTGCTTATCCGGCTGGTTAAAGGATTACTCAGAAGAAAATTTGGCACCGCTGGAAGATTAGCCGGAGGTCTTTTAGGCATGGCTTGGACCTATGTCACCTTTTTTATACTGCCGGTACTTCTCCTTGAAAAGGAAGGAGTAATTTCATCGGTGAAGAACAGCGCATCCTTATTCAAGCAGACATGGGGAGAAACTATCACTGGAAGGATCGGCTTCGGGATAATATTTTTACTTTTTGGATTGCTTGGCATCGGTATCTTCATTATCGCCCTGTTTGCAGGAGTACCTATATTGATCGTTTTAGTACTCTTAGTGATTTACATTTTGGTCATTTTTGCTCTTTACTCAGCCATGAAAAGCGTTTTCGTCACCGCTCTTTACCATTTTGCAAGAGAGGGTAGGCTTCCAGGACCCTACAGCAGTGATATGATCCCTAACCCTCAGGGAACGGCCTCCGCAGCAGGGACAGGAGGTTCAGGCATGGGATATAGTAGTTCTGGTGGTTATGGTAGTTCTGGTGGCGGTAGTATGGGGAACAGGCCCAGTGGACCTGGACACGCCTCTCAATCGGGACAGTCTGACGGGAGCCTCGATAACATGGAAGGCGTCGAGGTGTACGATCCCGGCCAGAGTTCAACGTCAAACGACCGGAGCAGAGGTTCACAAAATAGAAAAGCTTACTCTCCTGCACCTCCACCCCCAGCTCCACAGCAAGAAGGCTCGAGGACTTGTCCAGACTGCGGTAAGGATCTTAGACATCTCGAAAATTCAGGAAGATGGTACTGCGATAATTGCTACCAGTACAAATAACAGAGCAGCTGATATTCTAGTGTAGTAACACGAAGATGACCATGGTGAGAAGCGAATAGATCTACCGATATTATAAAAGATTCAAAAGATTTTAGAGCTTTTATTAAATCATAAGTTTTTTATAACAAGATAGCACTAATATATTAACGTTAATAGCTCTAAATGAGGGATAAAATGAGTAATGGAAAAAGTATAAGTTTGCTTATAGGGATCGTGTTGGTAACGAGTGTTCTATTTGTTGCTTTCGTGTCTGTAGGCGAGATCACAGGGGAAGCGTCTGAGGCCGAAGTTATTTTCTCTGCCGAAGAAGATACCTCTAGTCAATTTTCTAACCAAGAGACGTTTTCAGGATCGTCTAGTGATTCAGAAATAGCTAGTAGTGGGGTAAATCATAGGGAAGAATTGGTAGTGAATGGAACCTTTCCTGATAACTACGAGCCGTGGGAATTGACTAGGGAGCAGAACGAAGGTGAAGCTGGTTGGAGTGCAGAGAACTTCGAGGAAGGCGGTTCGATCTATGTAAATGCTTATAGCGATGATGACGACATTATTACTGAAGAATCCTACTGGGAGCAGGACATCGGACCGACCTCTGAGATGATAACGGTCAATAGTGCTTATAGGAGGAACATTGAACTAGAACATGATGATTGTGAGGTTTATACCGCAACAGTTGAGTTGCTTGTCCGTGATACGGAAGAAGGTTGGATAACCATATATATCGATGAAGATACCACTGAAGGGGATTCAGGTTGGCTCGAATTCGGACCTGATGCGACTTATGATCCAGAAGATGCAGAAGTGGATGCTGTAAGGGCCTACATGCATGTGGAAGCACAAGGAGACGATCATCCGATACAAGACCGTTATGCACTTGGAGAATTATGGATGGACAATATCAGCATCACAACAGAGATAACAGAGGATCACACACTTGAGATCGATTCGACGGAAGGCGGTAACGTAACTGAGCCGGGAGAAGGCACCTTTGGATATCAAGACGGAGAAGTTGTTGATCTTGAAGCGGTACCGGAAGAGGGTTATCATTTTGTAGAATGGACTGGTGATGTAGATACTATAGATGACATAGAGGCCGCTGAAACAACCATCGAGATGTTAGATGACTATACTATAACGGCCGAATTCGCCATACATACTTACGAACTGACGATCGATTCGACGGAAGGAGGAGAGGTAGTGGAACCGGGTGAAGATACCTTTGAATACGATCATGGAACTATAGTAGACCTAGAGGCAGTAGCAGACGAAGATTACCACTTCGTAGAGTGGACGGGCGAAGTTGGGACGATAGACGATCCGACAGATAACCAGACGACCATAACCATGGAAGGCGATCACGCGATCACGGCGGAGTTTGCTGAGACGGCTTTCAATCTGACGATAGATTCGACGGAAGGAGGTAACGTAACTGAGCCGGGAGAAGGCACTTTTGGGTATCAGGACGGAGAAGTTGTTGATCTTGAAGCAGTACCGGATGAAGGTTATCATTTCGTAGAATGGACTGGTGATGTAGATACTATAGATGACACAGAGGCCGCTGAAACCACTATAGAGATGTTAGATGACTACAATATAACGGCGGAGTTCGCCATACATACTTACGGACTGACGATAGATTCGACGGAAGGCGGTAGCGTAGTTGAACCTGGTGAAGGCACCTTTTTTTACGTTCATGGGGATGTTGTGGATCTTGAGGCTGTAGCAGACGAAGGTTCCCACTTCGTAGAGTGGATGGGCGAAGTTGGGACGATAGACGATCCGACAGCTAACCAGACGACCATAACCATGGAAGGCGATTACGCGATCACGGCGGAGTTTGCCGAGACGGCTTTCAATCTGACGATAGATTCGACGGAAGGCGGTAACGTAATTGAGCCAGGCGAAGGCACTTTTGGGTATCAGGACGGAGAAGTTGTTGATCTTGAAGCAGTACCGGAAGATGGTTATCAATTCGTTGAATGGACAGGCGATAACGAAACGATAGAAGACACTACGGCTAATTCGACTACGATAACTATGGAAGGCGACTACAATATAACGGCGGAATTCGCGGTAGGTACTTACGAACTGACGATAGACTCGACAGTAGGCGGTGAAGTGATCCAGCCGGGAGAGGGCTCCTTCGAGTACGAATATGGGACGGAAGTTGAGTTAGAGGCAGTAGCAGAAGAAGGTTACCATTTTGTAGAGTGGACCGGCGAGAACGAAACGATAGTAGATCCCACGGCGAATCATACTATGATAGAGATACTTCAGGACTACACGATCACAGCTGAGTTTGCCGAGACGGCTTTCGATCTGACGATAGATTCGACGGAAGGCGGTGATGTAATTGAACCGGGCGAAGGCACTTTTGGAACTGTAGAGGGCGAAGAAGTAGATCTTGAAGCGATAGCGGAAGAGGGTTATCATTTCGTTGAGTGGACGGGAGACAACGAAACCATAGAAGACACTATGGCTGATTCGACCATGATAACCATGGAAGGAGACTACAATATAACGGCGGAATTCGCCATAAATACTTACGAACTGACGATAGATTCGACGGAAGGCGGAGAGGTAACAGAACCGGGTGAAGACACCTTTGAATACGATCATGGAACTATAGTAGGTCTAGAGGCTGAGGCAGAAGAAGATCATGAATTTTTAGAATGGACCGGTGACGTTGAGACCATCGAAGATACTGGATCTAGTATAACCATGATAGAGATGCTTGGAGATTACACAATAGTGGCAGAATTTGAGGAGGCCGTCGTTGAATATTATCAGTTAAATGTAGAAGTCGATGGAGAAGGAACAGTTGATATAGATCCAGATCAAGAGGAATATGAGGAAGGAACAGAAGTTACTCTAACGGCTCTACCTGAAGACGGCTGGTCCTTTGTTGAATGGACTGGCGATTACGAAGGAACCGAAGAGGAGATAACCATCATCATGGACAGCGATAAAGAGATAACCGCGCACTTTTTACGATCAGCCTACTTCGAAGTGGAGATAACTTCACCAGAAGATGGAGAGGAATATATTGTAGGCGAGGAAGTCATGGTCGAGTACGCATTGACGAATCTCGGCGAATTAGAGGGTACTCAGACGATAGAATTCTCGGTTTATGATGAAGATGGTGAAGTTGTCTTCAGGTATCACGAACTCGTAACACTTGACGGTGTAAATGAAGAATTAGCCGATGATGGAGTCTATGAAGGGCAATTCACATGGGAAATAGAAGAAGGCCAGTTAGGAGATCACGATCTAGTGGTGAGCAGCGAGGACGATGAGGACGAAGTTACTATCACAGTTTTAGACGAATACGAATTGATCATAGAGGCAGAAGAAGGCGGAACCACGGACCCCGAACCGGACACTTATACCTACACAGAAGGAGAAGAAGTCACGATAGAAGGATTACCGGACGAGGGTTGGTTCTTCGTTAACTGGACAGGCGACATACCTGAGGGTGAAGAAGAAGAGGCAGAGATAACGGTGACGATGGACGAAGATAGGAACGTTATGGCTCACTTCCAGGAGGGCTATCATTTTACTGTGAACATCGAGGGTGATGGCACTGTTGATATCGTTCCAGATGTTGAATATTATAGGCCCGGGACTGAAGTCACACTCACGGCTATTCCTGACGACGGTTGGGAGTTTGTCGAATGGACAGGAGATCACGAAAGTACGGAAGAAGAGATAACTATAGAGATAGACGACGACACTGATATAACAGTACACTTTGAAGAGGAAAGCATTTTGACTGAGACTTGCATAATAGTACTTTTAACACTAATAATAGCCATCATATTGATACTGTTACTGGTGTGGTTCAGGCGAAAGTCTCCCGGAGTCTCTGTTACTGCCCCCGCAGATCAAACAGAGAATAAACGTGATGAGAGTTATACCTACGAATTCATAGTCAGTAATCACAGCAAAGATTATGCCACTTATGACCTACAAGTGGAATCATCTAACGAAAGTTGGGAGACAAAGTCTCCTGAGGACATATCAGTAATCGGAGACGGTGACGAATCGATCTCTGTCGAAGTTAACATACCGGAGTCCGCAGAGGATGGAGAATACACCACAATAAGACTGACAGCGGTTCATCAAGAAGATGAAGACGTGATCGGTTATGATGAGAACAAAATCATTTATGAATCCGTGGAAGATGATACAGAAGAGGAAGAAGAAAAGATCGAATGCCCGCTCTGTGGAGCGGAAATTTCAGGGGATGCAGAAGAATGCTCCAAGTGCGGTGAACCTCTAACGGAAGAAACTGGAGAGGAAGCGTTGTTTATGGTAGAAGAGGAAGAAGAGGAACTAGAGGAAGAGGAACTAGAAGAAGAAGAACTAGAAGAAGAAGAACTAGAAGAAGAAGAACTAGAAGAAGAAGAACTAGAAGAAGAAGAACTAGAAGAAGAAGAACTAGAAGAAGAGGAACTAGAGGAAGAAGAGGAACCGGTAGAAGAGGAACTAGAGGAAGAAGAGGAACCGGTAGAAGAGGAACTAGAGGAAGAAGAGGAACTAGAGGAAGAAGAGGAACCAGAAGAAGAGGAACCAGAGGTAGAAGAGGAACCAGAAGAAGAGGAACCAGAGGAAGAAGAGGAACCAGAAGAAGAACCAGTGGAAGAAGAGGAAGCATCTGCAGGAAGTGAAACATCCGAATTTGAGAGAGAACCTGATCAAAGCAGTAGAGTCAGTCCGATGGCAGGACGAGCCATGGGTAAAGAGGAAACTAAAGAAGAACCAAAAGACATTGAAGAAGGGATGGCTGAACAGGAAGAGACTATTGATAAATCAGAGAATGAACTACAGGAAGAAGAGTCCGAAATAAGTGAAGAGGGATCGGTTGAAAAAGGTGACACTCTTGATGATATTGAAAAAAAATTGAAGGCACAAAGGAATGAGTTTAAAAATGAAAAAGTCAGTAAAAAAGATTTAGATAAAGTGATGGCAGGGATATCAAAGAAGGACGAAGAGGAAGAAGACGAAACATCTGAGGACGAAGAATAAATGATGATCTCGGAGTATACTATAAAATAAGTGAAGAGACTTCCCAAACCCTATTCTTCTTTTACCACCAATCCAAAAATCCATATATCATCCTCGATTTATCCTTCGAATATGACCGATGATATAGAAGAGATCATCAGAAAATACGCACTGAGAAATGCAGTAAAATTCGAAGGACAAGCGAGTATAGGTCCCGTGATGGGTAAAGTCATGGGCGAGTCCGATGAATGTAAAGAAGATCCCACAGGTACAAAAAAAATAGTAGCTGAAACCGTCCAGGAGATCAACGAACTTTCTTTATCTCAGCAGAAAAAGGAACTTAAAGAACTTATGCCCGAATTTTTTGAGGAAGATGAAGAAGAGGAGGAAGAAGAAGCACTGCCCGAACTTGAAGCCGAAAATGTAGTCATGAGGATGGCCCCTTATCCTTCAGGTCCTCTTCACATAGGCAACGCTAGGATGATCCTTCTGAACGACGAGTACGTTAAAAAGCACGACGGAAAGTTGATACTTTTCTTCGACGATACCATCGGTTCCGAGAAGAAGAAACTACTACCTGAAGCTTACGATATGATCGAGGAAGGTCTTGAATGGCTGGACGTGGAATGGCACGAAACATATTACAAGTCCGACAGGATGGAGACCTATTACGAGTATGCGGAGAAGATAATAGAGAAAGGAGAATCCTACATCTGCGAGTGCAGTGCGGAAGAGCTGAGAGATAATAGAGAAAAAGGTTTAGAGTGCAGCCACCGTAAAAAAAGCGTAGAGGATAATCTCGAAGGTTGGAAAGACATGCTCGAAGGAGGTTTTGAAGAAGGTGAAGCCGTGCTTAGATTGAAAACGGATATGGAGTACCCCGATCCCGCGTTCAGAGATAGAGTACTATTCCGCATCTCTGAAAGAACACACCCTCTAGTAGGAGACAGATACCGGGTCTGGCCTCTTTTAGAGTTCTCTTGGGCCATAGACGATCATCTTCTAGGCATGACTCACATATTGAGAGGAAAGGACTTAGTGATCGAGGACAGGATGGAAGAGTACATTTGGGATATATTTGGCTGGGATAGTCCGGAATTTTTACACTACGGGATGCTCCGATTGAAGGACGTGGATCTGAGCAAGAGTGAATTTCAAAGAAAGTTGGCTGAGGGCGATATAAAAAGCTGGGATGATCCGAGGACTTGGTCGCTGCAGTCGCTGAGAAGGAGAGGAATACGGCCGGAGGCGTTGAGAGAGTTCATTTTAGATTTCGGTCTTTCCGGTACTGATATAGAAGTACCGGCTTCAAAGCTCTACGCGAAGAACAGGGAGATAATCGACCAGGAAGCTAACAGGTACTTTTTTGTACCCGACCCGGTGAAGATCGAACTGGTGGGCGAAATAGATATAGAAAAAGCTAAAATCTCGAGACATCCGAGTCAAAAGGAAAGAGGTTATAGAGAGTTAAGAACTGGAAATAACGTATTCATCCCTAGAAAGGAATGGGATGACCACCAAGGGGAAGAGATAAGACTCAAAAACTTCTGCAATATCGAACTTGAGGGAAAAAAAGGTGAGATCACCAGCTTCGAGAACAAAGATATTCTGAAGATACAGTGGCTCTGTGAAGGTTTCGACGTCGAAGTCGAACGGCCCGACGCTACGAAGGAAAAAGGAATGGGTGAAAAAAATCTCAAAGATACCGAAAAAGGTGATATGATCCAGTTCGAGCGGTACGGCTTCGTTAAGGTCGAGAGAAAAGAGCCGTTCTATGCCGTTTACGGACACCGGTAGAGACGTGAAGATGAGAAAAGATTTATTAGTGTAAATAGTATTTATACTAAAAGTAGAGAATGGTTAAAGATAAAAAAGAGGAAGTAGACTTCGATAAAAGGAGTATTATCGAAAGCGGAAGGCAGCTCCTCAACACCATCTATGAAGATGACGAGATTAAACCGGAATTAGAAAACGGTAGAGCTTATCTGGTCAAAGAAGAGATACCGAAGAAAAGTTTTGGTCTAGCGATAGAAGAGATGAGAAAAGACCGTATGGGATATATTTTGACCACGATAAAAAAGGAAAAGATAAGAGAAAACTACGCACTCCATGAAGATAAAATAGAATATCACAGACTGGGCGATCCCTCTAAAGAAGAGGAATTTGATCCCTCGGTACTAACCCTCATAGCACACAGCATCACCAACTTCTTAGAAAAAAAAGGAGGTACAGCTATCATAGAGGGAGTTGAAACACTCCTTGAAAAGAACACCTTCGACAAATTTGTAACTTTTTTGGATGATCTTGTTACGACAACCAAAGTCCAAAATGCCCTAGTGATTATCACACTCGACCCCGAGACGCTATCGAAAGAGCAGCTTGCTCAAATAGAGGAGAGACTAGAGATCCTTTCTTGATCATCTATGGAAAAATAATTTATCTCTTTTCAACTATAGGGTATCATGGAGCAGCATAAACACTGTAAGATATGTGCAAAACCGATCCCCCTAGATGAGGACTTCTGTTCAGAGAAGTGCAGAGAAGAATATCAGGAACTGATGAAAAAGAGAAAAAAGATGCAGTACATATTTTACATATTGCTGATAGTTCTGATCATAGTGGCTTATTTCACCTTCCTTTGGTGACCTTGTTCGAAAGATCGGTGAAGGAAAATGGGTAAAAGAGTAGTGGTTGGCGGCACATTCGACCATCTTCATGTCGGTCACGAAAAGCTGTTGAGAAAAGCTTTAGAACAAAGTGGAGGGGGTGAAACCACCATAGGTCTCGTATCGGACGAGATGCTCAATAGATGGAAACCTGAAGTGCAAATGTCTTATAACGAAAGGAAAAAAGCGCTTGAAAAGTTTTTAGCCCCCTACGAAGGTTGGTCTATAGTCGAGATAAACGATCCTTACGCAAAAGCGGTCGAAGAAGATTTTGACTGCCTCGTTGTCTCTTACGAAACCAAAAAGAGAGGCGAGAAGATAAACCGTATGAGAGAAGAGAGAGGAAAAAAATCACTCGAATTGATCGAAGTCAAACCGGTTTTAGCGGAAGACTTGCTTCCTGTTAGCTCAAGTAGGATAAGAGACGGTGAAATAAACGAGATAGGGAAAAGATCGACCCCCGTAAAAATACATCTTGGTTCGGAGAATAACGTTAAAAGAGAAGCGGTCAAGGAAGCGCTCCAAGATTATTTTGATTTTGAGATGGATTGTAGCAAGCCGGAAGTAGTAAAAGAGCAACCATTCAACCAAGAGATAGTCCAAGGTGCTAGAAAAAGAGCGGAGGTTCCAGAGGGATACGATTACGGCATAGGAGTGGAGAGTGGGATTTTGGAAACGGAAGGTGGACCCTTTTCCTTAGAGTACGTAGTTATAAAAGACAAATTCGATTTCAGTTCGACCGGGCAAGGACCAGGGTTTCTTATCCCAGAAGAATGGATTGGACAACTAAAGGACGGAGTGACCCTAGCAAGCAGACTGAAGATAGTGTTCGGTGAAAAAGTAGGAGACATAGGAGCTATCGGTTTACTCACCCGAGGCAGAGTCAAAAGAAAAGATTGTATCAAAACGGCCTGTCTAAGCGCCATGATACCCCGATTGAACGCTGAGATCTATTACTGAAAGATCGAAGATTTCGAAATATGTTCGCTCGATTCCCACCCTCGACTCGGGGGAAATATTTAATAATAGGTCTTGAGTATGCACAGGATACTCGGTAATAACTTATCTGGAGTGTAATAGAACATGGTAACAGTATATGATGTACCTCCGAACAAGCTGATAGAAAAATTGGGCGAAGAGCTGCGGGATAAAGACGGGATCCAAGAGCCAGATTGGGCTAGATTCGTGAAGACCGGAGTCCATAAGGAAAAGGGCCCGGATCAGCCGGACTGGTGGTACGATAGAGTTTCCGCGGTACTCAGGAGCGTGTACACTGAAGGTCCCATAGGTGTAGCTAGATTGCGGGGCAAATATGGCGGGAAGCAGAGACGTGGGTCCAAACCGAATCGCGTTGCAAAAGGTTCAGGTTCCATAATCAGAGAGTGCTTACAGCAGCTGGAATCAGAAAACTTGATAGAAAAATCGGAAGAAGGTAGGATCATAACGTCTGAAGGTCAATCTTTACTGGATAATCTTGCTCACGAGATAATGAAGGATATGGCCAAAGACGATCCTAAATTATCTAAATATCTATAAGTTAAAATTTGATGTCTCTAGGTGGGAAGATGGTTGATGAAGACGAGCTGGAAAAGATAAAGAAAAAAAAGATGCAGGATATAAAGGAGAGCCAGGAATCTCAAGAGTCCAGGAAAGAAGCCGAAGAAAAGATGGAGGCACAAAAAAAAGCCATGCTTAGAAAGGTCATGACCCCGGAGGCAAGAGAAAGATTAGGAAGGGTCAGGATGGCAAGACCCCAGCTTGCGGAGAACATAGAATCCCAGATACTCGCTCTTGCTCAGAGAGGAGCGACTCAGGGAAAGATAGATGACAAGACTTTAAAAGAATTGTTGAAAAAGATCAGCGGCGAAAAGAAGGAAATCAACATAAAAAGGAGGTAATAAAAATGTCGAGCAATAAACCCGGTCCAAAAAAACGAAGATTGTTAAAAAAGTCGAAACAGAACAAACGAGTACCGGCGTGGGTGATGCAGAGGACCAACCGTAGGTTCACTCAGCACCCGAAGAGAAGGAACTGGCGTCGAGACGACACGGACGAGTAATGATGGTATTGATTTGGTGATTGATTATGGTTGATACGGAAGAAAGGATCATGAACATCCCACTAAGGGAAGCTAAGAGCAGTCCGACCAGTAAGAGAGCTTCCCGTGCGATGAAGCTTGTTAGAGAACATGTATCTAACAATATGAACGTTCCTCAGGAAGATGTATGGATAGACTCGAGTACCAACGAAGAGATATGGTCGAGAGGGATAAAGAAGCCGCCATCTAAGATAAAGGTCAAGGCCATAAAGTTTGAAGATGGGATAGTCGAGGTTTCCATCCCGAGAGAGTGATCTATGCTTAAGAAACACGCGATAGAGTCACATCCGTACATAGGTGTATTTTCTTCGACTTCAGAAGAGTTGACCGTCATACCACCTGTAAGAAAAGAGATTTTTGAGGATGCCCTAGAGACCCCTGTCGTAAGGACCACTATAGGCGGCACACGGGTCAACGGGGCGCTGATGGATATCAATTCTAATGGGGCTGTAGTTTCAGATATAATCGAAGAAAGAGAGATCGAAAAGCTTCTTGATCATGTGAAGGTTACTGTTATCCCTGATCTTCAAAACGCATTAGGGAATAACATTTTGCTTAACGATCACGGAGCCTTAATACATCCTGAGATCGGAAAGAAGGCTGAAAAAACTATCAGATCCGAACTCGAAGTAGAAGTCGAAAAAGGTACTATCGCAGGTGTAAAGATGGTCGGTTCAGTTGCCGTAGCCACCAACAAAGGGATCCTGTGCCATCCTAGAGTTACTGACAAAGAGATAGAGATGATCGAGGAACTGTTTCAAGTCCCTGTCAGTAAAGGTACAGCAAATCATGGCTCCGGGTGGATAGGTACCTGTATGGTGGCTAATACAAAAGGCGCCGTAATAGGAGATCAGACCACTCCTATCGAGATAGGTAGGATAGAAGAGGGACTTGGATACCTAGAAGATTGAGATCTTTTTCAAAGTGAGAACGCCCATATCTCAGTAGTAGAGGGTAGATCGTCTTGGATGAAATCTAATTCTATACCCAGTTTGTGTATACTTTCTTCTGGATATTGGGCCAAAAAAGGTTCAAGCGTTTTGATATCGAGGGAGAGTCCGCTCGTCTTGAAATGCATCGGTACCGCAATTTTTGGTTCGATCATCTCTATGACTTCTTTAGCTTCTTCAGGCTCAACAGTAAAGTTCCCGCCTACCGGGATGAATAAAAAATCTACATCGCCTATCTCATCTATGATCTCTTCATCCGGGATGTGTCCTAGATCGCCGAGATGACAGAATTTTGTACTGTTTGTTTCGAACTTGTAGATTATATTTTCTCCTCTTTTTTTCCCTTCAGATTCATCGTGATATGATATTATACCTCTTATCGTAATACAGTCTATCTCTCTTTCCCCAGGCTCTTTAACCACCGCACTTTTTTCTTTTTCTACCTCTCGCACCGCGTTGTGATCGTAATGATCGTGTGAAACCAGGATTATATCTCCTTCTACCTGTGGAGGGTTGATTCCTATACTTTTACCATCGTGTGGGTCTGTCACTATGGTTTTATCCCCACCGACCTCAAAACATGCATGCCCATGCCATCTTATCCTCATGATTTGCCTCCTGTAGGACAAGATTGAATCCGTGGATATAAGATTTTTCCCCGTTATATTTTCTCACCTAGTTTTCACTACCGGCAACGGTAAAAATAATAAATGACAGGATGGGATTGACGTTATCATGAAGGAAGAGATGGAGTCATTAGAGGTAAAAGCGGCCGTACGGGAGTTGAAATGTTTGGAAGGCGGTCATCTTAAGAAGATTTATCAACCTAACCAGGGAGAGATCCTCTTCCGAATATACATCCCTGGAGAGGGTACAAAGATGCTGCTCTTCAAAACTGGTAAAGGGCTTTATCTGACAACTGAAGATAAAGATAATCCCATGGAGCCCGGGGATTACGTTATGCTGATGAGGAAGTACACTGGAAACGCGAAGATAATGGGGATCGAACAGCACGAATTCGATAGAGTGGTCTCTTTTGATTTACAAAAAAGGAGGAAGAGCAGGCTGATCTTCGAGATTTTCGGCAAGGGAAATCTCATATTGGAGGGGGAAGAGCATATACTTGTTCCATATAGGTCTGAATCGTGGAGTCATAGGGAATTGAAGGAAGGCCGGAAATACAAATTTCCTCCATCTAGGGTCCAACCCTTTGAGTTGGATAAAGAGGATCTTAAGCAGATATTAGATAAATCAGAAAAAGATCTTGTTAGGACGTTAGCGGTCGACTTGAATATAGGCGGTAAATATGCTGAGGAGATATGTTATCGTTTGAATGTCGATAAGAACATGCAGGAACCTCAGGAACTTTTAGAAGAGCTGTACTCCGCGATACGATCCCTGAGAGAGCAGGCCGAAGAAGAAGATCTAGATCCCCGCATAGTCAAAGACGAAAAGGGCGATGTGATCGACGCTGTGCCCTTTTCTCTGGAGCGCTACAAAGATATGGACGAAGAGGTGGTGGAGAGTTACAACTACGCATTGGACATAGCCTTCAGAAAAGAAGAGAGTGAGGCTGAAAAAGAAGAGAGCGCGGAGAAGAGTAGGCTGGAAAGGAAATTGGAAAGCCAGCAGCGGGCGATAAAAAATCTTACAGAAAAAGAAAAAGAGAACAAAGTGAAGGCTGAACTCATCTATCAAAACTATCAGAGATGTGAAGATCTGCTAGAACGGGTGAAAACGGCCCGCGAAGAGGGTGATAGAGAAAAGATCTACTCATCTATCAGGGAAGATAAAGATGTTTTACAACTCAATGATTCCGACGAGTACATAGTAGTAAAACTGAAAGGTCAAGTGGATCAAGAAAAACGATCGGAGAACGTTAGACTCGATTTCAGGAAAGACGTGAACGAGAACGCCCAGGCTCATTACGACAAAAGCAAGGAATGTAAAAGAAAGATAAAAGGAGCAAAAAGTGCGATCGAGGAAACGAAGAGGGAGATAGAAGCAGGGAAGGAGAAAGAAGAAACAGTAAAAGAGGAAAAGAAAGAAACAGCCACTTTCTGGTTCGATAGGTTCAAATGGTTCGTCTCCAGCGAAGGGCACATGGTTCTTGCTGGAAAGGATACCAAGACCAATGAAGAAGTGGTTAAGAAATACATGGAAAAGCACGATAGATACGCTCATGCGGACGCTGGAGGTGCCCCTAGTGTGGTTATCAAGAGAGGTGACAAGGAAGAGATAGACGAAAGAACACTGAAAGAAGCTTGCCAGTATGCGATAGTACATTCTAAGGAGTGGAAGAGAGGCATAGCCGCAGGACGTGCCTACTGGGTAAAACCGAGTCAGGTCAGTAAAACCGCGGAGGCCGGAGAATCACTCCCCACCGGGGCCTTCGTCATAAGGGGGAAGAGGAATTACAGGGACGACCTACCTATGGAAGCCGCTCTAGTAGAGACAGAATACCAGGGCAAAAAGAAGATAATGTGTGCTCCCTCCTCGGCACTAGAGGATCGCGAAGACGATATTGTAAAAAAAGAAGTGGTATTCGTCCCGGGTAAGAAAGATCTGAATGAGTTTGCTAATGAGATGTCGGATCATTTTAGAGTACCAGTGGAAGAGATATTGAAGGTGCTACCTCCTGGTGATGTAGAGTTAATAAAAAAAGAGGGTTAAGGTATTATAAAAGCGGTTTTACTCCGCTTCTAGGAAGCTTTTGTATCCCTGGCTTAGATAGTAAAGATCGGCCTTTGATATCACTTCGAAAGGGGAGTGCATTCCGAGAAGCGGTATCCCTATATCGATGACGTCGATATTCAGATTTGCTAGGAATTTAGCAACCGTTCCTCCGCCACCTTCGTCGACTTTTCCTAGTTCAGAGGTCTGCCAAGGGATGTCGTTTTCGTTGAATATCCTTCTTATCAGGGCCACGTATTCAGCGTGTGCATCGTTGGCTGAATATTTCCCCCCTGCTCCTGTGAATTTCGTGATCACGAGTCCTTTACCCAAACTTGCGGCGTTCTGTATGTCATGAACACTCTTGAATGAAGGATTGATACCGGGGCTGACGTCACCGGAAAGTGCTTTTGAATTGTCCATCATGTTACGGTGGTCCTGCATGGTGTAATCGCCCATGTATTTATCGAGAAGTTTTGAATAAATAGAATTGACGAAATCAGAATTAGCTCCCGTATTTCCTTCGCTTCCTATCTCTTCTTTGTCGAAGAAGATGATCAAGGCTGTCTTTTTAGTACTGTTCAACTCTGTTAGGGCCTTAAGAGAGGAGTATGCACAGACACGGTCATCGTGGGCATATCCCCCGATCATACTTCTATCGAGGCCTACATCCCTAGAATTGCCGGCTGGCACGATCTCGAGTTCGGCGCTGGTAAAATCTTCCTCCTTTATGTCATATTTATCGTTAAGGAGTTTCAACACATTTGTTTTTACCTTGTCCTCTACTTCTTCGTCATCTATTGGTATGCCCGCTATCAGTAGATTGAGCTCTTCACCCTTGATGACTTTTTTCATCTTCCTTTTTGACTGTTTTTTCTTAGAAAGATGAGGTAAAAGATCGCTTATGACGAATACAGGATCTTTTGGATCTTCTCCTATCGAGATATCCACAGGTGTGCCGTCTTCTTTAATCACTTTGCCGTGGATCGCCAAAGGTGTGCTAACCCATTGGTACTTTTTGATCCCGCCGTAGTAATGGGTCTGGAGCAGAGCTACCGACGCTTCTTTATCCTCATATAATGGTCTAGCTTTAAGATCCAATCTTGGGGCGTCGATATGGCTTGCCACGATGTTGCATCCCTTTGAGAGTTCGTCTTCGCCTATTATCACGGCAGCTAAACTCTTGTTCCTATTTATGATATAAACTTTATCTCCTGGTCTTAATTGATCGTATTCTGAGATGGCTTTAAAACCATTTTCTCTAAGTATCTTTTCGGCTTCTTCGACCGATTTTCTTTCAGTTTTGGATGAACTCAAAAACTCGATATAATCGTCCGCAAAACTGAATACGACGTCTCTCTTCTCTTTGTCTATCTTTTCCCAGATGTTCTCCGGAGAAAAACTGAGTTCTTCTTCGAGATTTTGATCATCTTCAGGCATGATATCTATCGTGGCACAGAAGTTTTAACTATTTATGTTTTCCCAACTCCTATCGAAA
>SL_8KL_010_SEDDRAFT_10001203_pt1 | contig 22467 bp, 19 predicted proteins | sample SodLakKL_010_SED_4_FD_11160 | JGI IMG/M metagenome (IMG submission 11160) | reverse complement strand
TATATACATAAAGTATTTTTAATTACATTATGCGGTTATGTGTGCTGTTGTTTTTAAGTGTTTGATTATTTTAATTAATTGATTTTCAATTATATAAAATTCATAGTATTAATTATGTTATTGTTAAAGTTTAATTACATAATATTTAAAATTTAATTACGTTTCCTAAGAAAGATAATTATATTTGTAAATATATTAATTTTTAATTAATTGATTTTCAATTATATAAAATTTATAGTATTAATTATGTTATTGTTAAAGTTTAATTACATAATATTTAAAATTTAATTATGTTTCCTAAGAAAGATAATTATATTTGTAAATATATTAATTTTTAATTAAATTTGTGATTTGTTATGGGTAATAAGATTTATATTTATGGTTTGAAATGCCCAAAAGATAAAATTGTTAAGTATGTTGGTAAAAGCAGAAACATAAATAACAGACATTATAGTCATGTAAGTGCTATTAAAAATGGAACAAGCTATAATATTTATCTTTATTATTGGGTTAGAGACCTGTTTGAAGAAGGTTTACAGCCGGAATTAGAAATATTAGATGAATGTGATGTTGAGGATGGGGCGAGAATAGAAAGAGAATGGATTAATAAATTAAAATCCAATAATTTATTGAATATAAGGTATAATGAAGATGGTTGTGTTGAAAATATAGAAAACGGTGAAGAACCAAAAAGACAGCAAATATCTTTTAGATTGGATAGGTATTATTTAGATAAAATAAAAAAAGAGTGTAAAAAAGAGGGAATAACGATTTCTACAAAATTGAATCAAATTATATTTGATTATTTTTATGGGGAGGGAAAGGGTGATTATAATGCTAAAATTGATGTTATTAATACTAAACTTGATGCTATTTATAATTATTTATTAAAAAATAATAGTACTTCTGAAAAAGAATCTTTTCCTTTTAAGGAAGAAAAAGAAGAGCATGAAGTTACTTCTGAGAAATATGAAGATATACTTTCAGTTTTTCAGCCAAAGAGCGATAAGCTTAGGCAGGCTTTAAGAGCAGATGGAAAAGATGTATATTTATGTTCACGTGAGTTTAAGAAATGGAAGTGCGGTGAAAAATACGATGAAAGTTTTGAGAAATATTTTTCCATGGCGGAAGAAGTTTATAAAGAAGGTAAGGACTCAACTTTTGCGTTTAAAACTTTAACTGAAGATCAAGTTAAAAAAGGAGAATTTATACCTTATGAGCGAAAAAGATATGAATAAAAGGATATTAGATATTGATGATCTTTATAATAGGATTGGGAGTGTAGCTGATGAACTTTTAGGGAATACTTCAGAGGATGGCATGCAGGATGATGATACAATACCAGAATTATTTTCTAAGTTATACTACGTGAAAGGTTTACCTATAGTTAAAAAAACATTAGAAAAATTTGAAAAAATTGAAGGTGAACTTAAAGAAGTTAAGAATATTTTAGAACTTGAATACAAAAAGAGAAAAAAATTAAATGGGTAAAGATAAGGCTAAACGAAAATATTATGAGTATCTTTTTAACCAGTATAAGAAAGGATCTAAGTTATCTCAGGATAAATTAGAGATTCTTAGACGTGAAGGGTATATTGATAAAGTAAACAAAACAATAGAAAAAGACTATGAGATAGATAAGGAAACACTAAAAGGCATGGATGTTAAGTCCAAGGGTTCTTGGGAAAAAGAGATGTGCCCATTTTATTTTAATGAGTGGCGTTATGCTAAAATGAAACCCGTGACGAAAGATAAATGGATGCCTGAAAGTGTATTAGAACATTCAAATGAGTTTATTAAATGGATAAACTCAATGGTTTATGGGTATTTTCCGAACAAAATACATTATGTTCCATTTGATTATTATAAAGCACAAGCATGGCAGTGGTTACAAGAGGGTGACAATATCACCAATTACAAAACGCCAGAAGCAAAACGCAATTTTATTCATAGGGAATACGATAGATGTTCGGAAAATACCCTTTATTTTGCCAATAGGTATGGTGAATTAAAAGAGGGTGATATTGAGGAAGGTAAAGTAAAATATAAGGCTAAAGAACATCATGCGGTGTTGATGTATCTGGTAGATTGTGGTTATAGTATTTTGGCAGGTAAGGGAAGGCAGATAGGTTTTACTTCTGCTATGGGTCTTGCTGCTGATAAAAATTTGATATTTAAACCTAACTATTATATTAAGTTTGTTACAGAGGATGTAGATACGGGTGAAGAGATTTTTACCGATAAAATTAAATATCCTTATACAGCATTTCCTTCATGGATGAAACCTAAAGTTAGAAGTGATTCCGGAAGGAGATTTTGGTTAAGCAATAAGCGTAAGAAAGGAGAACAAGGTTATCCGAATTCACGTGTAGATGTAGTTGCCCCACGTAAAACGGCTATTAATGGTGGTTCACCCCAGTTAGTTTTGGTAGACGAGATAGCTAATATTGGTATACTTTCAGCCATGTTGAATGAAGCACGACCTACTATGTTTTGGAATAATCCGAAAACAGGTAAATTTGAGTTGAAACGGCAACTTGTTATGTGGAGTAGTGCTGGTAGTATGGATAAAGGTCAGGGGGCTTTTGAAAGAGAATGGTATAGAATTTTGAGTCTTTGGGAAAGTCATAAACATAAAGAAAGTGGTATAGTTCCACTATTCTTTTCATGGCATTGTAGATGTAGTAAAGAAGAGTATATAAAACAAAAAGATTGGTATTATGGAGGTCGGGCTCTTGAAAAGGATATAGATTTAGAAACATCTAAAACACAATTCCATCAGCATTATCCTTCTACTTATAAGGATATGTTCTTGACTACAGCTAATACACTTGTTTCTAGAGAGATTATAGAAAAGGGTATTGAAAGGTGTAGAAATCTCGATCCTATGGTGAAACCGATACCGGGGTATTTTGAGCCTATTTATGATTTTTCAAAACCAATGAATTCTGAGAGTGATACTCCTTATAAAATAATAGGTGCGGAATTTGTTCCTGTAGATGATGAGGATATAAAGAAAGCTACTAGTTTGATGTTTCAGAAACCTGAATCAGGATGGAAATGGCGTTATTGGCAAGGAACAGACCCAATAGCAACGGAAACCGGACATTCAAAAATGGCTAGTGTTATATGGGATGATTACTATAAGACTATTTCCTGTCTTATGAATTATCGTGAACAACATAATCATAAATATGTTTTCCTTCAAGCATTGTTGATGGGTCTTTATTATGATTTATCTTCAACTAAAGAAGGTGTTAAAGAGTTGGTTGAAAGTAATATAGGAACAAATTATACTGATTATAAACAAAGTAAAGGGTATTTTAATTCCTTGATAGGCAGTGCTCAATTACCAACTAAATTACTTGGTGGTAGTAGGGAGGTAGGTGTTGATAGTAAGGGGAATAGAACATATGCTATTATAGAGTATATGACAGAGCTTTTCAGAACGTATCATGATAGGATTTATATTAGAATTTTCTTTGATCAGCTTCTTATTTTTACACAGAAACAAACATCTAGTGGTAAGGAAGTGTGGGGAGCTATTAATAAGTTTTCTCATTATGATGATGCTTTATATGCGGCAGCGTTTGCTTATATAGCAAGAATGTGTTATGAGCATGTTGCACCTACACAAGCCTCACTTAATCCTGTAAAATATAAGGTTGAGTATGTACTTACTAGGAATGCTGATGGAACTTTAACAAGAGTTCCTAAAAAGAAACCTGTTTATGATTATACTATTAGTGAACAAGATGTACCAGAAAATATATTTTAATTATGGGAAAATTGAGAGTATTTGATCCAGAAGTTTGTAAACCGGAAGATTATAAACTTAAATATCCGGAGTTGAAAAGATATAAAAGTTTTGAGAATCTTCCGGGTGTTAGGGCACTTATTTGGGTTTGGTATTATGCTAACCCTACAAGTCCTATTAGGGATAAACCGAAGGGAGAAAGGGCTAAAGAAGCTTTTAAGAGGTCAGGTTATAACCCTTCTTTTAAACAGGAAATGATAGAAGGGAAATTTAACGATGATTTTGCTTTAGCAATTGAGGATATGAGTAATATTGATCCCGGTTCTAGGTATCGGGGCTATAAAATGATTAATAAAATATTAAATGAATATGAAAATATAATTAATGAAGGTAGAGATGCGTTTAAAGTAATACATAAAAAGGAAGGAAAAGAAGAAGTTTCTGAAGTAGATACTCAGAAGTATGTTAATACTTCTGCAAAAATAGCTGAAGTTATACCTTCATTAGTTAAATCGTTAGAAGAAGGTTTTGCAGTAACGGTTAAAGAAGATGAGGAAGAAGGTGATGATTTTACTCAGTTTGATGAAGAATATTTTAAAAATAAGTAATAATGATATTTTATGTAGCTGAAAGACAGAAAAAACCCGATCGTTTAATTCCTGAAGACCAGAAGGATGAGCAGTATCATCTTGATTATGGTAGATGGGTAGCTGGAAGATGCGGTAGTAAATTACAGAAGGATAGAATAAACAAGTTCATCCTTAATAGGCATTTTTATAAAGGCGATCAGTGGGTATTGCCGGAAGATACCGTAGCTTTTCTTAAAGACGATTTAGGTTATGATACTGGTAGGATACAAATGGTTCAAAACTATATTCAGCCTACAGTAGAGCAGTATCGGGGTAATGCTGAACGTATGGATTTTAATTATAAAGTTTATAGTTTAAGTCCATTAGCTAAAAAAAGAAGAGATAATGCTTTAGCAAAGCTTTTGGCGTATCAAGCAGTTTCAGAGATAGCTCCTGCTTTCGGTGATTATCTTAGGAACAATAATTTTCCTATGGGGAGAGATGAGACGGAAACAGAAATGATGTTTGATAGACTTTATACTGATACTTATGTTATATCAGTTAATAGGTTTGCTAGGGCTGTAGAGAATATTAATGATTTAGATAAGTATAAAACTACCCTTGCTAGAGATATAGCTTTAGGCGGAATGGGAGTTTTAACTAGTTATATACATGCGGGGGATTGGAGGTTTAGGAGAGTTCCTTTAGAATCTTTTGCTTTTGATACTTCTGCTATTGAACCGGATTTAAGTGATGCTAATTTTTTCTTAGAGTTGGATTATTTAAATGCAACTTCGTTGTTTGAGAGGTATCAAGATTTAGATTCGGATGATAGAAAGATTATAGAGAGCATTGTTTCTGATGTCACTAATTCATCTAAGTATATGAAACCGGATTCTTCTGATAGAATTCCTGTGTACACTGCTTCTTGGAGAGACGTAATTCATGAAGAGTACGGTTATGTTGAAGATGATTTTGGTCAGAGAGTTCTTAGAAGAATAAATTATGTTGAGCCGGGAGATGATGAACCTCAATATACTAAAGATGATGTAATATCTGTAGATAAGTTGACAAATTATCAGAAACAAGTTTTAGGTGGTGAGTCTACTGCAATGCTTTATGCAGATTTATGGCGTTTTTGTAAATTTATTCCTAGAGAAGTTGCGAGTTCTAAGAAGAGGGATATGAATAAAGGGGGAATTATATTAGACAAAGGTGTTATACCTTACCAAGAAATCAATAATTATAGGTCTACTAATATGATGCCTCCTTATATGGTAGGTATTTGGAGTTATTTGGATGGTGATGTAATTGCTCCTGTTGATGTTATGATTAACCCTCAAAGGATGGTTAATAGATTTATGTCTGCTATGGAGAGGCAAATTAATAATTCAGGAGTTGATGGTGTTGTTTATGATAAGGATATAGCAGGAGCTTTTGATGAAGATGAAACTGAGCTTGTTCGTAAAATTAAACAGGGAGATCCTGTTGGTGTTCATGCTAAACAGAAAGGTATACAGAATGTTGTAGGTAAGTATCAAGCATCTAATATATATGCAACAGAAGCTTATAGTAGACTAACTGAGCAGATTAGGATTATAATGGAGCAAATGACTGGTGTTAATGAGGCTATTAAAGGTCAGCCTAGCAGACCTGACCAGTTGGTAGGTACTATGCAATTAATGATTCAGAGAGGTTCTTTGATACAAGAGCCTTTTTATAAAGCTATATCTGATATATTTAAGAGATGTTATCAAAATATTGTTTCAGCTGCTAGAAGGTTTTATATAGATAATGATATTGATTTGTATGATTTTGTAGGGGAGGAATCCACAGAAGTAATAAGACTTTCTAAAGATGTTAGAAATGAGAATATGGCTGTTGGTATTAGGAGAGTAATGGATTATGAACAAGAGAAACAAGTAGTAGATCAAACTATATATCAATGGTTACAGTTTCAGCTTATAGATCAGGAAACTGCTTCTAAACTATTAGGTAGGTCTACTATGGAAGAAGCTCTTGAAGCTTTAAGACAATATCAGAAGCGTTTACAAGAGCAAAGAAGAATAGCAGAACAACAACAAGAAGCTATGATAGCTCAACAACAGCAACAGCAACAGCAAGCTGCTCAGGAGGCACGAGCAGAACAGAGAAGGCAAGAATCTAGGGAGGATATTGAAAAAGATTTGGATAGGGCTACAGAATTAGCTAAAACACAAGCAAGAAGAAGTTAAAAAATTGCTTAAATATATAATAAATTAAATTTATTTGGTGTTTTAAATAATAAAACTTATATTTGTAAAAATTTAAAAAAATTGTGAATTATGACTGAAAAAAGACAAGCGGATGCAGGAAGTAGTCTAAGTGCTGCTAAAGGTATTGTTTCGGAAGAGAAAATAAAAAAGGCTGTATCAGGTGTAACTGGTGATGAGCAAGAAACAGGTAATCAAGAACAGTCTGCTCAAACTGAAACTGGTAAAGAAGGTACACAAGGTAGGGGAACTGAAGAAGCTACTAAGAAAACTGAAGAATCTGCTAAAGAGGGCGGAGAAACTGAAGAAGGAAAGACAGTAGAATCTCAGCAGAAAGAGGCTAAGAAAACTGAGTCTATTGAGATTGATACCCCTCTAGGTAAAACTAAGATAGGGGAAGAAGAAGCTTTTGATACTATTGAGGATGTTAAGAAATTTGCTAAAGATTATGGCTTTGAGATAAATTCTTTGGATGATTTTAAAGATGTTTTCGATAAATATAAAGAGCTTCAAAAGCAGATAGGCGAATACCAAGAGTATAAAAATAAAGCTCTACAATATGATAATATATTCAGCAGTTTTCCTGAAGAAGTATCTGCTGTTGTTTATTCATATTTGAATGGGGAAGATTATAAAGAAGTATTGAAAAATATAACTTCTCCTATTGATTATAATAAAAATTTTGATGATCACGATAAATTAAATTTGGTGAATCATTATACAGAAAATAATTTTGATAATGAAACTTGGAATGGTTTAGATGAAAATGTTAAATCATCTCTGATTAATGCTGCTAGAAAGGCTTATTCTAGAGATCAAGAGAAGTATAAGGAAGCTCTTAATGCTCCACAAGAGAATGCTAAGGAACTACAAAGAAAGTTCCAAGAATCTGTGGATCAGTCAATAACCCAATTGAGACATGATTATCCAGATATGGATGATCGTCAAGTAGAGCGGGTGAGACGCTTGATGGTGAGAGATTTGTATACTACTCTTTACAATGATGATGGAACTTACAGACCTGAAGCAGCTAAAAAAATTGCGATGGCTGAATTTGGTGAGAGCACAATAAACAAATTTCAGCATACAATTAAAGACATTGTTCAGATGTATAAAAATCAGGGTGAGAATAAAGCTACTGAACGTATGGTTTCCAGAAGTGATAAACCTTCTGATGAATCCGGAAGAAATGTTCAGGATAGATCTAAACACATTCAAGAAGAGGTTAAACGTAAAACAGAATTTTTAAAAAAGAATAAGTCATGAGTAAATTTGATGAACATAAGTCGTATCAAGCAGTGCCAAATCCTGTACAATCAGATAAGGCACAAGATCCTAGTTCAAAGGATTTAAATCCACTAGGTTCTACTTACGCAGAGGATTATGGAAAAGAAGAAACGCTTCTTATTAAGCAGGCGATTCAAGAAGAAATTTTTGATGCAACGCCTGAACAGTATAAAGCGTTGAGGTTGCTATTTGAAAAGCCCGTTAGGTATGTAGGAAATGATGAGTTTACCTATCTGGAGAAAACATTTGGTCGGAATGCACTAGTATCTAATGATACTGAGGCTTCGGCAGCTGAACAAACCATTACTATGAAGAATTCTGCTGGTGATCATGTTACTCCGGGTAAGATTCTTGTTTATCCTAATAACCGTAAGGGCATTGTTAAGGAAGTAGACGGTAATGATGTAACTGTGGTTAAGTACAACAATACATCTGACCTCCCTGAAGTGTCAGATGGTGATGTTTTTGCCATTGGTGGTACTGTGATAGCTGACGGTATGAACTTTCTGATGCATTATGATAGAATGAAAAAGATCGAAAGATACAATTTCATTCAATTGATGCATAGGGATAAGCGTTGGACTAGGATGCAAATGCGGAAGTTTGCTAATCAAGGAACTACTGAGTATTTCGATAAGGACAAGCAGGAGCAAATGGATTATTTACTTCAGGATATGTTCTCCGTTTTTTGGAACGGTGAGCGTGGTGAAGTAGATATACATGTTCCGGGCAATCTCTCTGAAATATACAAAGCAAAAGTAATGGGCGGTATTTATCCGTTGATGCAATCTGCTGGTAGTTCAGAGGCAGATAGCGTTACTAAAGCTGCATTGCAGCCTACTTTTGAAGAACTTGCTTTTGAGACTAATTATAAAGCTGAAGGTGCTGTAAGGTATGTATTTGCAGTGGATCATCTTCTTTATGAGTTGTCTAAAGCATTTAAAGAGCCGGGAATTAGGTATACTCCTAATGATCGTGTTGCTGATCTCAATTTGTATGAATATAGGCTTGGAACTATGAGGTTTGTTCCTATTGCAACAGAGCTTTTTAAAGAAGAATCAATGTTCCCTGCATCTTGGAAAAACAAGATTTTTGTAATTGATTCGGATACAATTCAGCCTGTTTGCATGACAGGTTATATGCCTATAGAGATGGGTGAGACTAATATGAAAGGTGAATCAGGTTCAATTAAGGATTATAAAGAATGGTGGATACAAGGCATGTTGTCATTGCAGATGAACAATCCTTTGTCATCGTTCATTATAAACACTGAGAATATTGTTTAAATTAAATGGGGGAGGTTAATCCTCCCCTTTAATTAATCACATGGGTAATTTTAATAAACATAAGTCGTATCAAGCAGTGCCAAATCCAGCACAGCCGAATAAGGCACAAAAACCCAATTCGCATAATTTGAATCCTATTGGTTCTAAATATGCAAAAGAGTATAATAAAAATTCAACTAAATTATTAAAACAATGAGTGAAAATAAAAAGAATAGCGGTAAAATGACTGCAAAAGAAGCTCAACTAGAAAGACAAAATAGAGAGCTTAAAAAAAAGTTGGAAGAAACCCAGAAAAAAATAGAAGATAAGAAGGAAGAGACCCCTTCTACTTCAGAGGGTAAGAAAGATAAAGATGAAGAAATAGAAAAGCTTAAAGCTCAGTTGGAGTTGCTATCAAAACAGGTAGCTTCTACTCCGGTGAGTAAAGCACCTGATTATAAGCAGGATTTGGAATCTTATTTTACTAAGCCTACTGATGAGGATATTCTTGATGAAGATCAAGAAGTGACTTATGTAGCTAGGAAAGTTCTTTATGTAGTTCCTTCTTATGTTGATGAGAAAGGCGTAGAAAGATACCCCCCACATGGTATAATTAAATTTAGATATGCTGCATCTCATATAGTTAGAGATGGTAGGGAGGAGGATATTAGGAATTTCTGCCAGTATAATACAAGATCGAAAAAAGAGATTGAATTTCTTAATAATCATCCTTTGTACGGTATCACTTTTTCATCTAATATTAATCATATGATGGATGAGAGTATTCAAGATACTGATTTTAAAGTTATGGCAGCAGAAGCTATAAAGCCTATGACTCCTGAAGCTGTTTTTCAGAAAGCTAGAGATATGGGTATTGATGATCAAAAGAAAAGTGCTGGAGAACTGAAAGTTCTACTTATACACAAACTAGCTGAGCGGTATAAGAATGCTGCTTCTAAAAAACATGCTGAAAGGATTAAGAGAAGTTTATTGAAAACTGAAGAAAAAGAACAGTAATGATTAAGGCTTCACAAATTTTTGATTCTATGAGAAGTATGCTGGATGATGATCATAGCGGTCGTTATAATGAGAGTGATGATCTTGTTCCAGCAGTTAATGCTTCTATAGATTTTTGTGTTAATGTGTTGAATCATGCATTTGCTCAGAAACGTATAATACATGAGTCTTTACGTGATTTAGTAAAGATGAAGCATACTAATGCAGTTATATTGGATGATGTGGGGCATGTAGAGTTACCTTTTAGTGATATATGGACAGTATTTAATATTGATATTAACCCTAAAAAAGTTGAGAAAGAGGGACAAGAATTTTGGGTAAGTGGGGGTAAATCGGCTATAAGGATGTCTTTAACAGAATGGAATTTTAATAGGGAAAATCCTTTTAGCCCTGGTAATGTCCATTTAAATAATGATCTTACAAGAGTTGGTTATGTCAGTATGGGAGAGTATACTAAAGAGGGAGAGAAAAGTATTTTGATACGCCCTGTATATGCTCTTAATGAAGATAAAGATGTTCTTGTATGGTATTTAAAAAATCCGGATAAAGTAGAAGATGGTGATAGTGATATTGAGTTTCCAAGGTCTATGGAAAGCTTTATAATACAGAAAGCTGTTAATTATATAAGTTTTCAGCATGGGGGTCAGTCTCCATATTTCCAGTTTACTAGTGCGGATTTAGAACAGTTAGTTCAATTGCTTATGTCATGAAAAATATAACATTAAGAGAGGCTGTTTATGATATATTGACTGACTTACGTCAAATGCATGGTAACGCTAAAATAACAGAAAATCAAGCTTTATTCTGGATTTTAGCTACTATAGACAGGCTTAAAAAACAACATATAGAGAAAAGAGAAAGTGGTTTATATATAACTCCTTTTGTTGTGGATAATATAATTAATGGTGAGTTTGAGCTTCCTAAACCTATTTATGATTTTCATTTAGACAAAGGAGTTAGTTATATAGTGGAAGAGGGCGATATATATTATACACGAGTTTATAAGCCTTATATAAGAAGATTGTATTATAGGGAAGAGGAAAAGCCTTCAGAAGATAATCCTTATTTTTATGTAGAAGAAGGTAAAATAAAACTTTTAGGGCGTTCTCCTGAAGAAGTTGAAATAGGTTTGTTTACTACATTTAATCCTACTGAAATGAGTAGCATTGATATTGATGAGCCTTTGGAATTTCCTTTGGATCTCTACATGATTGCTAAACGACAAATTTTAGACCTTGGTGTTTGGGCAATACAAACACCAAGAACGCTTCGTAGCGATGCTCCTGTACAAGGACAGCCACCTAGTAAGAAGTTTTTGTCGGTTGATGATGCTGTAGACCTTGATTTAGAAGAGGGGCAGGTAAGAGATCAAGAAAGACAGGTAAGAGATCAAGAAAGACAGGTAAGAGATCAAGAAAGACGATGAAAAGTTAAAAATCGAATAAGAGATGCGGACTAATCCTAATAACTATATAAGCATAAATGAAATTTTGGCTGATGTTACTGTAGCACTTGACGATCAGGACTATAGATTGCTCACACCGGGATTTTATAGAGCCCAAGTAAAAAAAGCCTTGGATGAGTTGGGTTTTGACACTTTCTTTTATGATTTTGTTGAAGATAAGGAAATGCCTGATGATTTACAGATACCTATTCCTGAAGGGGCTTTTAATGTCAAAGGTATTTATCTTATTTATGGAACTCCGGATAATATAAAATATCAAGAAAATTTGTATTGGAAGAGGGATTTTTATACTGAAGGAGAAGGTAAGGGTTATACAGCTACACGGCATCATAGGAATGTGTCAGATCCTTTTATGAAGCCTGTATGGAATAATCAGGCTAGATATTTTTTTAATATTCATAATGGTATTATAATGCTGTCAGATCTTTGTAAAGGTTATGATTATGTTAGAATAAAAGCTTCTGGTATACCGTCTAAAAATATTGATAATGTTAAGATGATACCACCGGAAGCACGTGAAGGTATAACGTTGTGGGTAATTGAAAAATGTGCTAGTTATTTGAAAATAAGGTATAAAGAATATAGGACTGTACAGCTTGATGCTTATCAGCAATTAGATCCTTATGGATTGAATGGAGCTTGGCATAAAACTAGAATGAGATTAAAAGCTGTAGATAAAAAACAATTAAGAGATACTATTTTGTATAATAAAGCAATGTATTATTAAAAAACTTAGAGAGATGAAGTATTTTGATTTTTTTAATCAGCCTTGGAACGCTACTAAAGATGTTACTCTTAAAGATGGAGATGAGTTTACTCCAGATTTGAGTATGGCATTATATTCTTAATAAGGAGTAGGTGAAGTAGAGAATATAAAATAAGAATATTATGTAATATAATATAATATAGTAAATAGAGTGTTAAATTAAAAACGTAAAGCGATGAAGTACGTAGATTTATTTAATCATCCGGGTCACGGAACATGGACAGTGACCTTAGAAGACGGAGACGATTTTACTCCTGATCTTAGTCATGCTCGTATTTTTAGGGTTTATTACGAGGATACAGTAACTATTAATGATCCAGTTAATGGAAAACCGGGAGTTTATGGTAGGTTTGAGTTTATTTCTGAAAAAGATGGCTCTGAAGTTAAGTTTGGAGAGAATTTTTTAGGTGAAGTTCCTACTTTAGATGATCAAGATGAGCATACCTTAGATATTGTAGAAGGTTATATAGTAGAAGGATGCGCACCACATCAGAAACTTTATGGTTTTCAAGTTTCTAAGGCATGGGAGTGCAAGACTCATGTTTATCATCGTCTTGGTTTTGAAGCTAACGGTAGTGTTGATGAGATAGATCCTGACGACACTGATAAGGTTGAGTATAAATCGAGTGATGATGAGTTTAAAGTATCACATACTGTAGATGAGTTTACTTGGAGAGATGATGGCTATGATGGAACAGGTGTTAAAAATGGTGAAGGATGGCTTCATTCTAAGTATTATTACTCTGATACTGATAGGAAGTGGGTACTTGAACATGAAGAGTGGGTTCTTGGTTACGATCCTACTAGCGTGTCAGATATTAAGATAGATGGCGAATCTACTGACAAAGTTACTTGGGATAGTGGTGATGGAGAGTTTACTATTGAGTATGGAGTAACAGAATTTACTTTTGATGATGATGGTACTGAAATGACTGCTACTTATGATGAAGGTAACAAAGAGTGGAATATCACAAGCTAATTAAAATATGGAACATAGCAAAGGTCAAGAATACATATTCACTTTTTTCCGATCAGGTATATTTCAGGATGCTGATCCAGAAATGATAGATCCTGAAACAGGAGTTATACTTGATAGCAATCAGTTTGTTATTAAGGATAAAGTTTCTCAGGTAGTACAAAAGATGTCTGGGGATGAAACGTTTACTTCTGTTGGAGGGGATTATGTATGTATTGGTCTTACTTGGTTGAATGGCTATGTTGTTGAGTTTTGGAGATATACTGTAGAGGATAATGAAAAAACTCTAATATTTTTAAATGGCGAAGAAGTAGCAAATCATGAGGATATTCCGGGTGATGAGAATCATTACTTGGATATGGATAGTAATAGTGAAACAGGGGAGTTGTTTATCACAGATGGTAAACAACCTCCTGTTGTTTATGTTGTAAGTGATTTATGGAATGAAAAAAGTAATGAGACTTATAAGAGTAATTATGATAAGGCTCTTTACGAAATAAACACTTACTCAGAATTGAGTCAGCTTAGATTTATGAGGCTTGAATCTGTACAGGCTTTTGGTGGTTTATGGGCAGGGAGTTATGCTTATGCCATGAGGTATTGTACTTTTGGTGGTGATAAAACTAATTGGAGTCAGGTAACTCCTTATATACCTGTTCCTGATAGTTATTCTGCTGATCCTAATCCTTATGTACCGGGTCATAAAACTTATGGTAGGAGAGCTTCTCCTTCCCCAACTAGGTATGGTATTCGTATGAGAATAAGGGTACTTAATCAGGCAGGTTATGATTTCATAGAACTTAAAAGATTTACACATAAAAAAGATACTCCTATTGAATATCCACCTCAAAAAGAGTATTTAACTTTATCGGTTGATGTGTTTGGGGAGGAGGTAGATATTAATGAAAATCCTTATGGAGTTATTGAGTTTGTAGATACTCATAATTTAGAGTGGTTGGTTTTAGATGAGGAGGAGTTGACAGAAAGAGCTCCAATAAAATCAGCTAAAACTATAAGACATATAAATGGTAGAATTGTTTTAGGCGGGATAGAATATCAATCAAGAGTTTTGGAAAATGAAGATATTTTTAAAGAGCATCCTGCACATGAGGGTTATTCAGGTGAGCCTCCTAAAAATTTGTTGGCGTTACCTATTAAAAGGAAGCTGGAGCTTATAGGATATAACTCTATGAATAACCAAGTTTATAATAAAAGTTTGAGAGCTGGAGAACGTTATGGTTGGGGAGTTAAGCTTATAGATTATATGGGAAATAATCTATATACAATACCATTAAAGAAAACTGTAGATGAGGGTGGAACAACTTATACTATAGACTATGATAATTATAAAATTCCTGAAAGAAGGGAAAAAATACCCCCGGAAGAAGAGGAATATTCCCATAAGCCAGTTGAGACATCTGATGTAGATAGTAATCAAGGAGCGTCTGTAAGTAAGACTTATGAAGTGTTTAAACAAGGAGAATTTGAAAAATATTCTGATGTAGCCCCTTTTAATATTGGGGTAAGTATAGACCATTAACTCCTACAGGTCGTGCCGGAGGTTATGCTAATAATACTAGAGATTATAAAGGAGCACAAGCAAGGGTTAATAGTCGTGTGCATAGTGGGGGAATTACTCATTCTTATAGACCGGATAATTTTAGCCCTACACCTGTAGCTACAGGGTTTAGTATAGGTGGCGTAGATCCTGATAAGTTACCTGAATGGGTAACAAGTTTTAGTGTTGTGCGTACTGAACCAGCGGGTAGGGTAGTATGTCAAGGTATTGGTACTTATTCTTTAGAGGAATTATCAGGGGCATTTTGGTATTAATTATGTAAGAAAGAGAAGAGCTGCGTTATGGTTTTACTCTTCTGAATTAGATAGTGCCATAGGAGATAAAACTGCATTTTTTGAGGATATAAAAGAAAACCCACAAAATTATAAAATTCAATTAGTAGCACCTTTAGGATTTAATACTGAGGTTTATTCAGGTAAAAATAACCGTCAAATAGACATGGTTTCTCATGCTAATATGGATAGACCTTATGATAAACGTAACCCAAGTGATAGTGAAGGTGATGTAGGATGGGGGGATGGTTTTGTATCTTTTGGAAGGTGGCGTAATCAAGGGGAAGGAAGTGATTTTATGTCAGACGATATATATAATAGTAATGATTATATATTTTCTATTTCACAAGCTCGTACTGTTAGTTTAGCGGGTAAGAATGGTAGGTCTGATTATTTAGAAATTTTTACAGGAGAGGGTATTTATAATTATGGGAGTTTTATTAGAGTCCGATCCTAATAGTGATGATGTTAGAAGGTTTCATGAGCCTTGGTATATAGTTAATATAATAAGAGAAGGTGCTGTTGTTCCAGAGGATAACACTAATATTTATAGGGATATAGGACATCATCAAAAACTAGATAGTTTAGTAACTGTAGCTACTGGTGAGAAAGATTTTGAGGTAAAAGTAGTAGATGAAAGAAAAGAAGATTTTTGTCCGGATTACCCATTAAAAGGAGATCCTGAAAATGGAGATCCTTATGAAAATTATCCTATAAATGATAGATGTATTTATGTAGATGGTAAGAAATGGTTGTGTGCTAATTTTAGGGAGACTAGTGTTATAGATGGTTGGATAGATGATTTAACTAATAATGGTGAGTTTGAACTTAACGGTGTTACATATTATGGGTTATATTTAGTAGAATTAGATAGACCTGAAAGAAAATTTACATATATTGAGTGGGATGAGGAAATAGATACTTCTAAAATGAAGGTTTCCTTATTAGAAGAAGCTCCATCTAGCGAAGAAGGAGAAATATTCAGGTTGTTTAGTTTTACTGTAAAGAATTATACTTATGATGTACTTTATTTAGGTGATTTAGGTGATAAAGATCCTAAACAAGAAGATTATGATGATGCGTGGAACGGTGCTCATATAGAAGTTTATGAGTATGGTCATAAAGAAATAGGTGAAGCAATAGAAAATTCTATAGGGGGAGATTACAATAATAAAAGTACCGATGAGGAGTTAGACCCGCCTTTTGGGGATCAAAAAGAGGGAGCTATAATATTTGAAGCTAAAGAAGGAGGTGAGGAATATGATATTGTAATGGAGACTACCGAACATGTTCATATTCAAGAAGTGACTGATTTTGATACAGAACAAGAAGCAACTATTATTTCTCAAACAACTAGAGGGGATACTATTCATAGAAAAGCAGATAGAATTCTTTTTCCTTATACAGATGATAATGATAACCCTATAGTTCCGGGAAAAGATAAAGAAATAAGAATAAAATACGATAATAGAATTCCTTTAGCTATATTTTTAGGTGATACAGTTGTAGATAATTCTTTATTTATAGCTTTGGATGCAGTTGATGATGGTATAGAGCCGTCTTATGGTAATTTTAGATTAAATGCTCCTATGCCTCATTTTAGATATAATATAGCTAATAATTATTCTCAAAGAGGGGGTGATAATCTTAGAATAGATCCTGTAGTAGTTTTACGTTATATAAGGCAATGGGCTATTCAATTTGTTTCGGAATCTACAGTAAATTTACCTTTTGTTTACAGGGATTATTTTCCTCATAGGCAATACGTATTAAGACCTTATGAATATGAGCAGATGGAGTCGGATGAGGATGTAGCACATTATTTGGAGAGGGTTGGTGTGAGCCCTTATTATGATGTGGATTATCCAGAGGAACATATATATTGGGTTTATGGCGGTTTTCATTTTCCGGAAGGGTCTAATTTTGATTATCAGAAACAGTTACATACTAAGAGTTTTATTCGACCCATCATAACTGTGGGGGAGGTTCTTTATTACCCTAAGAGAATTCATTGGAGTTTACCTAGAAAGAAACCTATTCCGAAAGTTAATACTAATAAATCTTTTCCCCCATTTAATATTTATGACATAGAGAATGAAAGACCTTCGGAAATAACTATACTATATGATTCTTATTCTGATAAAGGTAATAATCTTTATGTTGTTACAGATAGGGGTGTAGCTATGCTTTTAACTCAACAGAGGTATATGCATGATCCGCAAGGTGATCAAACATTAATGACTTTAGAGGGTACATTTATTAGTCAGGAGGTGTGGTTAAATTATAATATAGGTTGTCCGAAGGATAAAGCAAGAGCTAAAGCGGAAGGTACTATAAGAGGTGAAAGAGGTGTTAATGTTCCTATATTATGTTTCTTAACAGAAGATAATGTAGCAGCTATTCAAAGAGATAGTATTATAGAATTTGGTTCTGGATATTTATCCACTCTTCAACCTGCTATTGATAATATAGAAGATAGTACTAAACTGGCTAGTGTAATACATAGTAAAAATAACTACTTTCTATTGCAAATAGAAGATAAAATTCATATATTTGGTTTCACAGTGAATAATTGGTTAGCTAATGTTCCTTTGAAGTATAATAGAATGGTTTATGCTCCTTATATAAATGATTTTAACTATAAAAATTATAAAGGTGTTTGGATAGGAGCAGGTGATGATAATTCTTATATTGAAAATGTAAATGGGGAATTTGATTCAATAAGTGGTGATGTTGAATGCAGTGTTAAGTTTATTGTGAATCCGGGTATAGGAAGTTCTTTTGAGTTTATGGATATGTTTATATCTGCTTCTCATAAACCTGATGTAATTAAATTGAGTATAAAAGGAGATTTTGATGAGAATGATGATATTGCAGAATGTAATGTAGAAGCTATTAAAGAATATGCTGAAGGGTGGTATCATATAAGATTTCCTAGAACAAATAACGGTAGGGTTTTAATAGGTAAAAACCTATATGTAATAGTTAAGTATAATAATAGTGAAGAATTATATACGTTAAAATATATGAAAACAGGCTTTAAAAAAGTTGCAGGTGGATAAATAAAATTTAAAATTATGGTAGGAAAAAAACAATTAGTAAAACAAGTAGCTAAAGAAACTGGATTACCAGAAGAACAAATAAGTTATATTTATGAGGTTCTTGTAGATACAGTAGAAGAAAATATTTTTGAAGGTTCAGATGTATCTTTGAAAAAATTAGGAACTTTTAAACTTGAAGATTCTCCACATGGAGGTCATGTAAGTAACCTAACTGGTCAGGTAATACCTGAACACAAAACAGTAAAATTTAAAGTTAACAGTAAGCTAAAAAGAGATGTTAATTTAAAAACACGTAACGATGGATAAATGGTTAGGTAGATTAGGAGGTGCGGGAGTAGGAGCACAAATAGGTTCTGCTATCTACCCCGGAATAGGAACTCTTTTAGGAGCAGTTGGGGGTGGTCTTATTGGAGGTAGGGCTACGGATAGGGCTACTGGAGAGACTGAGCAGGCTATGGAAAGGCTTGAAGATATACCTTTAGTAGATCCTACAACCCATGCTATCACTGATCAATTAAGGCGTGAACAAAGAGCTGTTCAAGCAGGTCTTACTACTGATGTCGCAGCAGGTAGAGAAGCTATTGATAGAACTACAGCACAAGGTAGGACTATGGTACAGCGTATGTATGGGCATAGTCCAGCATTGACTTTAGCCTCTATGCGTCAAATACAAAGAGGTGCTGGTGAACAGACAAGAGAGCTTTATGGAATGGCAGGTCAAAGAGCTGAAGGTTATACTCAGTTGTTAACAGAGCATATGCGTCAGTTGTCACAACGTAGATTAGACTTGCAGATGCATAGAGCACAACAAGAATTAGGTATGGCTACTCAAAGAGAGTCTGATATAAGAGATATGGTAATGGGGGGTATAGGAATGTTTCCTGAACTCACTGGTGAAATAGGAGAGGGAGCTAGAGATCTTTGGCAGTTAGGAAGAAGAGGTGCAGGTAGAGTAGGTGATTGGGTAAGAGGAAGAACAGATATAACACCGCCTTCTGTTAGACCTATGGGTAAGTTATATTCACCTACAAGAGACATGACTAGATTTTAATAAAAACTAAATATTATGCCACAAAGAAATCCAAGTGTTGTTGAAGGGGATGTCAGCAACTATAATATATCAAGGACAGATATGGGCTTTGATCCAGATCCGTTTAATTTTATGCAGCAACAGAGGTATATGGAACAGTTACAAAGGATGCAGGAAATGCATCCTGTTTCTCCTGAAACGAGACCTGAAGATCATTATCCTGCTATGGGTAGAGGGATTCAAGTAGGCACTACTCAAACCCAAACTTTAGGTGCTCAACCTATATTTGCTGCGGGTACGGGTATGATTCCTATGGGTGTTCTGCAAAATTGGAGAAGAGCTAGGTATGAGCAACAAATGCAAGCATTACAACCTAGAGAGTATGATGAGGAGGCTATGCTTGATCCTGAAATAAAAGAGCTTGAAAACCCTGTGCATGATGCTGCTTTTAATGAGAGGATAAAAAGTGAAATAGATGAAATGATAGCTGCTTATGCTGCTGAATTGGATGGTGATTATATTCAAGCTCAGAAAGCCCTTAAACAAGATGGAGAGTTTCAAAATAGGATAAGACAGTATAATCATTTTGCTAGGGCTTATAATAAAGCTCATGGAGTAGCTATGAGTATTGTAGAAAGGGCTGGTGATCCTGAATATTATGTTTCAGATGAAGAAAAAGAATGGGCTAAGGATTTGGTTCAAGCTAGGATGGATATAGAGGATTTAACTATGGAAGAGTTAGTTCAAAAAGCTAACGAATCTGAAAAAATGAGGTCTCTAGTATCTATGGCAGATTTGATTACTGATAATGTAGGAACTCATGTAAAAGAATATATTGTAGAGATGCACGGGCATCATACTAATAAAAGAAATCTTTATGAGAAAGTGCGTAAGAAAGGTTTTTCTGATGAATTTATTGATACTTTAATAGACGATTTTTCAGAAATGTTTAATAGAGAATTGGATAAGGATGAAAGAGAAAGTTTAACTAGGATAGTTAAATCTAAGTTAGATGATGTTACAGAGAGACAGATAAACGATATAGTAAAAGAACAACAACAACTTGTTTCGCAGTTTCAGGATGAAGGGGTTCTTATCGGTGCGGATGGAGAAGTTCAATATGTTAACCATAATTCTGAGTTTGTTACTGGTGGTTGGGGTAGAGGAGCAACTGAACATGCAGTAGGTATTGAAGACGTTGATTTTTTAATGGATGAAGGAACTGAAATAGAGGTAAGAAAAAAAGATGGAACTATAGTAGAAGGAACTTTGATAGATCCTCTTCCTTTTAAACCTAATGTAACTTATAATTCTATTGATCGAGAGATAACAGGAGAAACAACAGCAGATAGATGGTTTGAAGGTAGAGGTAATTTTCATCAACTTTATGGTAGAATTTATAGTCAGGAACAGATAGAAGATATAAAAGAGGGTGAAGATGTAGATAGGAAAGAAGGAGGAGTTATTAGGTTCAGGTTGCCTGATGGTAGTGTAGAGCGTTTTGCTGAAGATTTAAAAGTAAGAGTTAGGCATGATGAGGTAGAGCCTCAATTAGCTTCAACTATTCCCGGTATCTATCAATTAGGAAATCAACTAAAAAGAGAAATACAGACACAGGTTGATTTTCCTATTAGAGATATAAAGCAAAAAGAGAGGAGAGGTGAGCAGTCTGTTCAAGAAAGTATAGAGCAACAATACCAGCAACAGACAGAGCAACAACAGCAGGTTGAGCCTGAAGAAGAAATAAGAGAAGAACCAGAAGGTACTAGAGAAGATCCTAAACCCGCAGACCAATTAGAGAGTTTAGATCAAGCAGAAAAAGGTGTTTGGTATTATGATGAGGTGTTTGGTTTGTTGATGATAAATGAAGAAAATTATATTATAGATGCTGGTGGGGAGATACGGGGTCAGGTAGAATAATAATAAAAATATTACAAATTATGGCTAATCCTTTGAGAAGATCAGTTAAAGAGCAGGATTTTAATATACTTGAAGAAGATATTAATCATAGGGTTTTACAACACATTAGGCAAAGAGAAGCAGAGAAAAAAGAGGGGGTTAATCCTCTTAGGAGAGCAGTTCAGCAAAACGAAAGGGAAGAGAGTATAGATGAAGTACCTGCTTTTGATAAAAATGTACCGAAACATTTAGCTAGAAAATTATCCCATCAAGGAGCTAGAATTGATGAGACTCCTCTTGGTGTAAGAGCTACTATGTCTGATGAAGAAGCTGAGTCTGAAGGTTGGTTAGGAATGGTTCAGAGGGGTGTTAATCAAAGCTTTAATAGAATACGTAATGCTACTAAGGAGGCTATAGAGAACATAGCTAAGACTTCTATAAGCCCAGAAGTTCCTGTACAAGGTAGGGAGTTGGAGGAGGATGAAGAAGATGTAAAAAAAGATGAATATGTCACTTCAACTAGGTTAGAGTTTGAAGATGTTATTAAAGATATGAGGGTGGGTATGCCTATGTCTGAATATGAAAGGAAGAAAAAACAGGCACAGGTAATTTATTTAAACCGGAAACTAGCTGATGAGGGTGAGGAGGTTATGGATGAGATACGTCAGGTAGATAATAGAATGTATGAATTGCAAGATGAGTTAAGTAAAAAAATAGATAAAGTTGAACAAATAAATAAAGAGATTGAAGCTTCTCCTGTACGACAGGTAACAGAAGAAGATATGGAATTAATCGAGGAGATACGAGATTTAGAAAATGAGTTTGAAAGATTTGAAGATAGAAGAGAGGAACTTAATAATATTATAAGTAGGAATCATAAAAGACAAATATCTAACCCTCTTGTGAATATACCTGCATCTTTTGTTTCAGGTATGGCAAGTTCTATGGAAAGTATTTTTAATTTCTATAAAGGTATGGTGGATAAATATACTCCTTCTGATACAGTAGAGGGTATAATAAATAATGTAGCTAGGTATACCGGAAAAGATCTTTTATATACTAGATTGCTCGATGAGGATCAGTACGAAACTCCTACTGAAAGGTCATTAGCATCACGTTATTATGTAGCTGATATGGCAGCTAATTTTATTAATGATTGGAAAAATTTCTTAGCAGGGGATGGCGAAGATAGGAAGCTTATAGCATCTACTATGCCTAAAGACTTTAGTAGAGATAGGTTAACAGATCCTCGATTTTGGGCAACAGAAGCT
>SL_8KL_010_SEDDRAFT_10001202_pt1 | contig 22471 bp, 10 predicted proteins | sample SodLakKL_010_SED_4_FD_11160 | JGI IMG/M metagenome (IMG submission 11160) | reverse complement strand
AATCGTATTCAGGATGTGTTATCTCGAATGCCTCTAGCGGCGGTGTGGCAATGATCGTTATGGTATCATCGTCACGGTTACCTTCGTAATCGGAAACCTCAAGTGTTACTTTATATTCTCCTTCATCTGGGAATATATAGTCTACTGTTTCTCCTTCTGTGGTATCCCAATATCCTTCAGCATCTCCTGATATTCCTTCAATTGTCCAATTGTAAAACTCGATCCCTACATTATCTGAAGAACCAGTTCCATCTATTTTATATTCTATACCTGCTCTTGCGATGTCTGAATTACCGGCGTCAGCGATTGGATCTTCTGTATCAACTGCGTGGATTTGCTTCCAACTGGTGTTCTGATTTCCGAACGAGTCTTCTACCGCCAGAGTTATGTTGTAATCTAGAGCGAATTCTAGCGTATATTCAACTTGTTCTCCATAAAGCGTGGTTAGCTCTCCAGTAGGATCCTCTATCATCCAAGAGTGGTTCTCTATTTCTGCTTCGCCTCCAGGTTCAATGTACGAGTTACTGCCGTCTAAAGTTATTGTTTGACCCTGCTGATACGGTTTATCTTCTACTATATCGATAACTGATATCGGTTCCGTATCAACAGCTTGGATATGCAAGGAATCGGTATCGGTATAGCCGTACGGATCTTTGATTTCTAGAACGATATTGTAATCTCCAGGTTGTTGTAAAGTGTAGTTCACTTTTTCGCCGTATAGAACTGTTTCGTCACCATCTGGATCTTCCACAGTCCAGGTATAGTTGATTATCTGAGCGCCCTGAGGATCATAAGAATTGGTGGCATCTAGTGTGATCGTATCTTGAATGGTGTGGGGTTCCTCCTCTAGCACAGTGGCGTTAGCGATCGGTTCTTCAGTTCCCTCTAGATGGAATTGCCAACCCAACTCCTCAGGTGGTGAGACGAACTCTACAGAATTTGCGAACAATTGATTAGCTTCCTCAGTCCACCCATCAGCATCAGCAGTTGCCCAAAAACCTATACCTTTCGCTGACAAAAGAACTTCTTGTCTATCTTCGCAAACTCCGACTGCTGGCCCTTTATAATCATTGCGGTAATCTTTTTCAGCAAGAATCTCTCCAGAGTAATCATCGAACCATGAACCCCAGTTCGTGGTTCCAAGTTCTACCATCTTCACTTCATCGCCTTCTTCACCTACACCTTCGAATATCTCATGGTCCTCTAATATATGGAGATATTGTGGGGATCTACCGTCCCTGGTACTGTCTCTAAATTCAGGATCGCCACGTACTTCATGTAAACTCCTAACTCCGTCAGCATAGGCTTCCTGTGTCGATCCGATATGTGAATCCAGATATACAACTCCTTGTATAGGTGAAAGATTATCTAAGAAATCTTCCGCTGCAGATTTTGAATCATCTTCATCATATTCGAAACGCTGTATCACAAAGGTATCATAATCGCCCATTTCTTCGATGAGCCAATCTTCCCAATGTTTGTCCTGTTCGTTCCATAAAGTATCGACATTGAATCGGTCTTCTGGAAGATATTCTTCCAATTTATACTCTATCTCGAATTCCTGATAATTCTCTGCATCCACCACTGCAACATCTAATTCATCATCATCTTCAATTAGATCTTCATCGGCCATATGGGTCTCATCTTTTTGATCCTCTGGTTCAGGTATATCGACGAAGGCCTCTATCGAGAATGTGAATCCCCATTCTTCCATATAATCTTCAGACCAATCATCAGCATTGAATGGATCTTCTGCATTTCGCCATCCACCGTTCTCAACATGTGGACTCATTGCACCGGCGGGGAAATACCCTTCTCCCATATCATCGAATTCCAAAACTACCCAGTAATCTCCTGGATCTTCTATTAACACAGCTTCGTCCAGTTCAAGTTCTACCCATCCTTCATAAGGTTCTGGTTCATATATCTCAGTTGAAGCGGCCCATGGTTCTTCTGGGGCGCCGTCATCGTTGGGAGATACGTGGGCTTGGACTTCATGAGCACCAGTTTCATGATCCCAGGCCGGATTGTAGTAAGCTACTTTCGACAGTTCCATACCTACTTCTTCTGAGAGATCTAGTTGCATCGCGCCGTACCATGTATCCTCACCTCCGATCCGTACATCAGATGGGGTTCGATGCTCATCTGGATATAACCAATGCCATCCATATTCAACATCAAGTATATCGAAAACCGGTCTGACACTCCTATCTTCGTTCATCATCAGTGTGATCTCTTTATCCTCAGCGATATTTTCTTGTACATCTCCAGTCCATTCTTTAAATTCGAACTCTAAGTCATCTATAGTTCCCGGTTCAGCTTCTAGTGTGACTTCAGTGAAACCTTCGATTTCTTCAGTATAGGGCCATTCTTCGGTATCGACTATTTCATCTTCTAGATAAACGTCTCCTACACCCACTGGTTCTTGGATTCTGAGGGTGTGATCTTCCGGTGGATTCATCTTTCCGATATTGTAGTCTTCATAGGAAGTGATTACGTACCAATGATGATCTTCTGTCCTGTTCTCCTCTTTCAGTTCCCAAGTATACTCGACCGTTTCATTTACTACTGAAGTCATCTTTTCCATCATCTCGTGGGTTGTGCCGTCGTAGAACTCAACGTTTAGATGATCACCTGTCGGAGAAGCGACGTCGACCGATAAAGTCTGCTCTAATTCGTCGACCCAATCTTCATCTTCTGGATTTGGATCTGTTGCAGTCGGCATATGTAATTCTGAAACCACCTCTTCGTTCAATTCTATATTACCTACTCTGTCTACCGCTCGAACTACATAATTCCACCTATAGCCGTCGTCGGCTCTGCCACTATCAATATAGGTGTAATTCTCGGAACCATCGGCCTCGACAGTGTCTATCACTGAATCTTCATTCCATGGCCCTTCTTCTGAATCAGATCGGTAAATTATGTAATACTCAGTATCATTGTAACCTGAACCGTCGTCTGGTGACGCATCCCATGTCAATTCGTTTCCTTCAACCTCGTTTATCGGTGCATCCCAATCCAAGTTGAGATTTTCTACTTGCCCAGGAGGCTCAGTATTGATGTCAGCTGTATCTGTAACCCAAATCGGTTCTGGCACATATGTATGGAACTCCCATGTGTCAGATTCATATGTCTCGATGCCGTCGTCCAAAGTAACGTTCCATTGATATGTTTCGTCTCCATCAAGCAGCATGAACTGCACTTCAGCATCCATTCCCTCTAAAATATCAGTATCGTTTTCCTCAGCTATCAGCTCGCCTTCATCGTCATAAAGTCTAAATGTTGCATCTATAGATATCTCTGGGGCACCTTCAAGAGTCACGCTCAGATGTGGAGAATGAGTAACGTCTTCTTCTCCATCAAATGGATCTGGATTTGTAGCTTCAGGTGACACGTATTCGTAAACGTTGATCCTCTCTGAGATCTCGAATTCACTGAAGTGACCATTTCCTGAAGGTAGTACGGTCATCGTTCTTCTGAACACCTGAGGATAATCCTCAACATCTGGTGTCCAATCATCGAATTGGATATGCATTTTGTCACCAGGCTCCAAAGCTTCATCGATAATTTTTTCGTCTTCGTATTCTTCATCGAACAGTTCCTCCGTGATCTCTACATCGTCGAGCTCCCAGAATTCGTTTTCTTCTATCTCTTCCGTATAGTATTCCCAACCGATAATGACGTCTTCTTCATCGTAAACCCAGTCAGTTATGTCGAGTGAGATATGTCCAGAACCGATATTTCTTTTTATCGTTGTGTGCGTTTCTCCACCATCAGTGGACAACAGTATCGATCTATCATTGGAACCAGCATAACTTGAATAGAATTCTAGTAGAACTCTATCTTCTCCAAATGTATAGTCTCTAATGGGTGTCCAGAGTACGTTGTTTTCTGGAAGCTTGTCATCTTCTGGAGTCACTTTCATCACTTCGTTCTCTCCGTAGTGCTCCCAAGTATTGTCATTGTTATTCCAATCCTCGGCGCTCCAACCATTGCTCAGAGGATCTTCACTGAAGTCCTCATCTATCGGAAATTCTTGATGGATCGGATCGATAGTTTTTTCCACCAAAAGATCTTCAAGATCATAGTTGCCCAAGTTTTCTATTTCTCCGATTACTTCTTGATCGAAGTCATAGATCGGCTCTTCTGGTGATTCAAAAGATTGGTCTAGATCAATTATTATCGGATCTACATGGACTCCTTTATCTAGTGATGCGTTATCTGGGTTTATATCTTCTGGATGGTATGCTTCCACTTCGAAGATATACTCTCCAGGCGCAGCAGGATCCCAGTACTCAAATTCGGCGGTCGTACTCTCTCCTTCGTCGATATCTACAGTTGTCTCGTCTTCGTACTCGATCGATGGGAAATCAGCCCTTACATCGTTCACAAACCAATCGTTGAATTCCCAATCGTCGTCTACATAGAATTGAATCTGTGTACCTGTGCCAATGTGTTCGGTTATGTTCACTTCATAGTGAGCCGGACCCACATCTCCATCTACAGGATTATTCCATGGGGTAACGTCTTCCCACTCTTCATCCGGTGAGGACCGTACGAGAACTTCTGCGTTGTAACCGCCTTCGGCATCGTCTATATAAGAGTAAAATTCTAAGATTAATTCATCTGCTTCAGTGGTGTTTACCATAGGGGATTCGAGATAAGCGGAACCATCCACTGCATCACCCCAGTTGACATTTGCTTCAGGCGCCTCTCCACCGGCATTGTTGCTGTGAGATTGTGTCCAATCATCGGTTTCCCATCCCTCTGGAGGGAATTCACCTGAAAAGTCTTCGATTAAACCGGAGATCCGACTCCCTGTGGCGTTAACCAACAAGTCTTCAACATCGTAGTCACCGTAGTTAGCTACCGTCGCTTCGACCGGCTGTGTTTCATTGAATACATCTTCTTCTGGAGATATTATCTCGTCTACGCCGTAATCGTGTTCCCAGTCCAATATCTCTACATGCTCTATTTCAAAATCATTTATTGGATCTTCGTCACCTTCAAGATCCGTGCTGATTTCGACTCTAAAATCTCCTCCAGATGTAGGATCCCAATCTTCAAACACTACTGTTTCAGCCGGTTCTTCCACGTACAAATCGACCGTGGTCTGATCGAAATATTCATCGACCATATGATGTATATTTACTTCGAATATCTCCCACTCGTCAAAAGTGCCTTCTTCCGCGTCTGAACTGTTGAAGACGAAAGCCACCTGCACTTCTTCATTTCCATCGGCGTAATCAGATATGTCGTACTCGAAGACGCCCTCGGCGGACTCTCCTGGTTCCCATTCTTCAATCATATCCCAGGACTCTCCAGCATCTGCACTGACTTTGATCCTTCCCCAAGAGTCTCCACTGACTATGCTTGTATCGAAATTGTGATCCAATTCTAAAGTCGTATCTTCGATATCACTTGCATCTATCTCCGGTGTGACCAACCACTCGTCCTGCCAATCTTCTCGTTCTTCAACGAAAGCTCTAGGGGTTCCATCCCAGGGTTCGGCCCAATGCCATGTATAGGGTTCTTCCGCGGTACTTTCTATCGTCCAATCCTCCGGGATTTTCTCTCTTAGATCCACATCTAACAAATATTCGATCTTTTCTATTATCGCCTCAACAGGAACGTCTTCTTGGTCTAAATTACCGAAGTTTTCGGCTTCTGCTTCAACATCGATGATATCGTCGATGAAGTAGACACCCTCTGGGGAAATTATATCGGTCACACCGACATCGTAGATGTCTTCTACGGTAATAATTCGAGTCTCGTAATCGTTTGTCGGATCATCATCCTCTTCTAGATCGGTAGTACCGTTCACTATGAATTCACCTTCGTCGGAAGGATTCCAATCGTCGAACACTATCTCTTCACTCTCTTCGACATCGAGATCTATAGTGGCTTCATCGAAATATTCCTCTATCATGTAATGCACGTTCACTTCAAATATATCCCAATTACAGGAAGTACCGTGATCTTCAACATCGTCGCTTTGCCAGACGAAAGCTATCTCAACTTTGTCCTCTCCATCGGCATATTGAGAAATGTTGTACTGATAAACTCCGGTAGGATCATCTTTATCTTCCCACTCGTCGATGAGTTCCCAGGTCTCCCCTCCGTCTGTAGTGATTTTTACTTCAGCTGTGAATTCGGGATCAGAGGAACTTGGATCTATATCATGATCGAATTCAAGTAAAGTATCTTCAGAGTTAGTAGCGTCGATGGGTTGTGTGATCAACCATTCTTCCTGAACCTCGTCTCGTGTAACATCTACGGTGGCCTGGGTACCACTGATGGGATCGTCCCAATGCCATGTTTCTTCGCTTGAGTCATCTATCTCCCATTCATCCGGTATCTCTTCCTCGAATTCTTCGTAGAGTAACGTTATCTCTTCCTCGATGACGATTTCGACGGGTACTGTTTCGTCGAATGTACCATAGTTTTCGACTTTGATTTCTACTGGATGATCATCCAAACTGTTCACGAATTGAGGTGGTTCGATTATATCGGTCACTCCAACGTCATGTATGTCTTCAACCGTAATGGTTTTGGTCTCGTAATCATTGGTCGGATCATCATCTCCTTCAAGATCCGTAGAAGAGTTGAGGAGGAACACTCCTTCATGGGAGGGGTTCCAAGACTCGAATCCTACCTTCTTGTTTTCTCCAGCGTCGAGATCAAAGGTGGTACTATCCATGTAATCTTCGACCACGTAATATACGTTCACTTCTGAGATGTCCCAATTGCATAAACTTCCGTGATCGTCGACGTCGTCGCTTTGCCAAACAAAAGCTACTTGGACTTCGTCCTCTCCATCGGCGTGCTGTGAGATATCGTACTGATAGACACCGTTGGCTTCCTCTCCGTCCTCCCATTGATCGATAAGTTCCCAATTATCTCCACCATCGGATGTGATTAAGACTTCGGCCGTGTACTCTGGATTTGCAGGTGTAGGGCTGACATGATGATTAAATTCAAATAGGGTCTCTTCGGCATCGGTGGCGTCGAGCATCGGGGTTATTAGCCATTCTTCCTGCACCTCATCTCTTGTGACGTCTACTGTCGCCTGTGAACTGGACTGATACCAAGTTTCATCGCTTGTATCATCTATCTCCCATTCCTCTGGGATCTCATCTGCAAAATCCTCATCGAGCAGATATGAATATTCTTCAATTTCTGTCTCGATGGAAACGTCAGTTTCATCGAAGGTACCGAAATTCTCTACTTCTACCTGGATCGGTTGATCTTCCACACTATTTATAACATCAGGCGGTTCGATTATATCAATGACTCCAACATCGTTTATATCTACCACAGTGATATCCTGGGTTTCCTGATCATTTGTTGGATCTTCGTCGGCTTCTAGGTCTGTATTGGATTCCAGGGAGAATTCCCCTTCATGAGAAGGATTCCAATGGTCGAAAACCGCTGTGGTGGTTTCACCAGCATCTACATCAACCGTTGTCTCGTCGAAGTACTCTTCCTCCATATAGGATATTCTGATTTCATATATCTCCCAGTAATCTGTCCAACCGATACTCCAATGCTGCTCGGTATCGAAAACGAATGCCAGCTGGATCTCATCTTCATCTTCGACCTGATCAGTTATGGCATATTCTTTTTCTCCTGTAGTTTGAGTATAGGTGTCTATTTCGTCCCAAGTCGAACCTCCATCAGGGGATATCAAGACTTCTCCTACGGGATCTCCATCCGAACCGTCTTCGAAGTGCTGATCGATATATAGGGTAGTTTCTTCAACTTCACTAGTATCAATCTCAGGAGAGATCAACCATTCTTCTTGATCTTCATTTTGATCATCTTCTACGTAGGCGTAAGAACCTTCGTGATGCCAGGTTTTTGGTTCAAATAGCGTTCCATCTATCTCCCAATCTTCTGGTATCTCATCCTCGAACTCTTCACGCATCAACATAGCTTGTTCCTGGATGGTCGTCTCTACGGGCACGTTTTCTTCGTTAACATCACCGAAGTTTTCCACCAGGACCTCTACTCCATGGTATTCTTCACTGTTGACTTTTTCAGGCGGCTCTATAATCTCTATCACCCCAACATCTCTTTTTTCCTCAATATTATCAGAAGGTGAATTTACATTGACATCTTCGACGTTAGATTCTAGTTCCTCTACAGGACCTGGATCTTCATCGAGGTACCAGGCTTTGATTTCGCCGTCGTGATCTATCCAAAGCGAACCATCTTCGTCTTCTTCACTCAGCTGGACTGTCCCTTCGAAGATCCCTTCTCCTATCTCTTCAAGTTCTACTGTTTTATTTTCCAGGAGGCTGCCACCAGAATCGTAACTGGAGACCGTCACATCATAACTACCTTCTTCTTCCAATGTGATATCCGAAAGTGTGATCTCAACTATATCGTCTCCAGCATATTCTTCTCTATCAAAGCTTATCTGACCTTCTTTGTCAGGTATATCTATTTCGTCAGGTACATTGTAGGTGGTTAAAGCAAAGTCCTGATTTGCTTCTCCATCATTGTTAGCGTCTTCCGGTATATCTGTCCCATGAACCCTTACTGTATATATGCCCGATTCAAGTTCATCGGGATGGATAAAAACGTTCTGAACGTTATTAACGTCGTCCCAACCATCATCGTTGTAATCGAATTCCTCCATCACTTCCGCATCTGGATAGGTGTAACCATCGTCGCTTTCACCGTCTCCAGAGAGGTCAAAGGCGTTACCTCGTATTATCTCACCTTCGGGTGTTAACACTTCTAGGTCCAAATTGTTCTTCAATGTTGGTGTCCCACCTGAACTGTCTCCTTCAAGTGCGTTCTGATCAGTCCATGTTAAAGTTACTTTCAAAGGTTCATCTATGTCATCTGGATTTACCTCGTACTCTTCGACTTCTCCTGTTTCTATCAAAGTCTCCTGATCTTCTAGTAGGAATCCTATCGGGTCTTCTTTAGGATATTCTAATTTAGATAGATCGGGTACACCCCACCCTTCATCTCTGTTCGGTATATGTCCTCTGGTATCACCTATATCTGGATCTAATTCATTAGCAGTATTTATCAAGATAGAACGGACCATCGCCGGACTCGGAGTTTCTTCATGATTTTCTTCATACCAATCTACGATGATGGTAGCCGCTCCGGTGACCAAAGGATTTCCAAAAGAAGTACCCTCCGCTGCGATATAATCTCCATATTCGTCGTCCAGTGGAGTGTTATGAGTGATGACGCTTTCTGATGGAGCTATCACATCTGGTTTAACTCTGTTGTCCTCAGTCCATCCTCTAGAACTCGCACCGTACATCTCTTCTGGATTCTCGTGTCCTAGACCCGGATTGTAGGGCCGATTTCCTCCTATTGTTATCACATTTTTAGCGTTTCCAGGACTGCCTGTTTCCTGTTCAAAGCCTCCACGGCCTCCATCGTTGCCAGCCGAAACAGTGACCACCATAGGCTCGTTTTCTTCTGTATCTCTATTCGCATCTCTAACCCCCTGATCGAATATTTCATCGTGGGCGAAATATTCCCCTAAAGTCCCAGCACCCCAAGAATTGGTGTGGATGTAAGCGTCTGATCTTTGGGCGGGCTCCTCTAAGATAGGATAGTACTCAGTAGGAATAAAATCTCCTCCATCACTGAATATCTTCGTACCGAAAAGCTCTGACTCATAACTCAGTCCCTGGCCTAGATAATATTCCATGTCACCGTCTTCAAATTCATCCCAGGTCTCGCCGGATCCTCTATAGGTATCTCCTGCGACCAATCCGGAGACCGCTGTACCATGATAATGTCCATCAGCCCAATCATCTTCCTGTCCAAAACCATATCCTCCTATTACTCTATCAGTAAAGTCTTCGACACCAGCATCACCCACCGTACCGTCGCCTATACCTGTATCGGCCACAGCTACCGTGAGATCCTCACCGCTGTAACCCAATTGATTGATGTAAGCTCCGTAATCCCCATATTTTCTGTAAGGCTCTTGGGGGTCGCCCTGCCTTGGTTCGGGATCTAGATCTGTATTCGTTGGATATTCATCGTCCATGAACCACATCCCACCGCCAAGCATCTGGGCTTCCATCTCCGCGTGCAGTTCTGGTTCAACGTACGGTGCGATGTAATACACATCGTTCTCCAAGGCTAAATCTTCAACATCGTCTATCGATCCTATATCGACAGTCACTCTAGAGCCATCTTCTCTAAGGTCTTCTACACCCAAAATATCGGCTTCGGCTTCGATCATATTCAACGTAGAAGCATCAAATCCTGGCCTCAACCTTATGTTCAAAGGCATATCTTTGTCAAGAGCCTCGTTTATCTCGGGATGAAGTTTGAATCCCGGTTGATAGGGTCCTACCCACTCAACGAAATCAAGGTCCTCGACTTCTTCAGCTTTTTCTGGAGTCATGACTACTTCGTAGGCATAGTTGCGCTGATAATTGAATACATTTACTCCGATCTCTTCGATCTTTTCTCTCCACTCTGGGTTCACCGGGCCTATCATATCTACTAGATAGATTCCCTCTGTCCCTGACTCGTATCCTTCGATTTTCAACTCAGAGTCCAATTCTGGAAAACCTTCATTGGTATCAAACGTGTGACCTTTCACATTTATCTGGTTTCTATCTTCAAGTATTTGGATATCCAATTCACCTTCTAATCGACGAGCTTCTTCTCTATCCATGGTCAGTAAAACATTTCTTCCGTAATGATCAATTACCTCGCCGTAACCGTCCAATAAAGACAGCTCTCGGTCGTTTTCAACTCGTGCGAGGACTACTGTCGTGTCCTCAGTATCTCTTCTTTCAAACATCGGTTTTTCCTGGTTTTCATCGATAATAGATACGGCTGGCATCGCCGTACCCATCACTAATATAATTCCGAGCAATATGGTAAATACATTCTTTGTTTTGTTTTCCATCGTTTATACCTCTAAGTGCAAGAACGAGAAGAACAATATTTAAAACAAGCCACTAAATTTAGCTCGGCATTTAAATAAGGGGTTATATTCTCTAAAAATTTACATTTATATCGTTTGACCCTGTAGTAAAGTCCTTTCGCTGATTTTATGATTCTTTTGGGATTGATTATTCTAGATCTAGATTAAATCTATCGTCTCGGAGGTGAAAAGCTTTCAGCCAAGTAAGTTTGTGAGGATGTCACAATAAGATTTCAATCTGAAGGTCCTGTTCCCTTTGCAGTCCAAAGACCTGTTGATGCAGGGATATCCTATCTTCATAATTGTGGAATTGTAGGAGGCTATAAAAAGTCAGGGTTTGGGGCGGACCAAAAGTTTATACTACACTGGATATTAAAATGACTATGCATCAGGACTTCAAGAAAGCTCTCAAGCTGGAGTACTTCACCATCCTTTACAGTATAGTAGAAGCTGTCTTTTCTATCTTTGCGGGAACTGTTTCTGGTAGTGTTGCACTAGTTAGTTTTGGGGTGGATAGTATAGCGGAATCCATGTCGGGAGTGGTCCTAGTTTGGCGACTCCGTAGACAGTCCGATATAAGCTCTGATAAAGAAGAGAGGATGATCGAAAGGAAAGCTCAGAACTTGGTCGGGTTATCATTCATTCTTCTGGCGATCTACGTTCTTTATGAGACCGTAAAAATGCTAGTCTCCTCTACGATACCTCAACCTTCACCTTTGGGCATAATCATCGCTATATTCGCCTTGATCACCATGCCCCTGATAGCTTATAAAAAACACAGATTGGGAGAAAAACTATTTTTGGGATCTCTCAAAGCCGATGCTAAGGAAACACTGGTGTGCTCGCTTTTGTCTCTCGCGCTCCTCCTAGGATTGGTTGCCAATTACCTATGGGGCTTGTGGCAGTTAGATCCAGTAGTGAGTCTGATGATCGTGGTATTTTTGATAAAAGAAGGAAGAGAGTTGGTAACGAGAGAGTGATAGGCACTCCATTGTGCATTTTACAGGTGTAGGATCAGAACATATTTTTTTCTTCTAATTTTTCCTCCTTCATATTAACTTTTTCTTCCCTCTCCTTCACTCCTTTCTCCCATATATTTATCTCTTCTTCTTTCATCTTCAATTCTTTTTCTCTTTCTTCCAATTCGGATCTCCTTGAATCTATCTGTTCGAACCAGTCTTCTATCTCCGCTTCTCTTAATTCAGAGCGTCTATCAGATTCTTTCAGTTCGGACTCCATCTTCATCAGCTGCTTTTCTTTTTCCTGCAGTTCGCCTTTTATTTCATACGTATCCTTTAATTTTCTTTCTAAGTTCCCTTCTTTTTCGTTCAGGTTCTTTTCACGTTCATCTAACCTAACTTCTTTCTTTCCGACTTCTTCTTTTAATTCTTCAAGGTCTTCTTCTCTTTTATCTATCTCTTGTTCTTTTTTGGTGAGTTCATCTTCCAGTTCTTTCAGGTCGGATTCCTTTTGATAAATTCTTTCCTCCCTTTTGTTCAACCCTTCCTCCCTTTTATCGATCTCTTGTTCCCTGGAATAGATATGTTCTTCCAGCTCTTCAAGGTCGGACCCTTTCTGCTCCAATTTTTCTTCCTTTTTGTTAAGATCGTCTTCTCTGTCATCCAATCTATCTTCTCTTTTATCGAGTCTTTTTTCCTTGGCCCTGATGTGGTCTTCCAATTCCTTCAGGTCGGATTCCTTCTGATCCAATTTTTTTCCCTTGTTTTTCAGGTTCTTTTCACGTTCATCCAATCTAGCTTCTTTCTTTTCGATCTCTTGTTCTTTAGTGTTGAGTTGGTTTTCTAGGTTTTTTAATTCAGATTCTTTGTTGTTCAGGTCCTTTTTTCTTTGGTCCAATTTATCTTCTCTTTTATCGATCTCTTGTTCTTTTTTGGTGAGTTGGTTTTCCAGTTCTTTTAGTTCAGCATCTTTGTTGTTCAGGTCCTTTTCTCTTTGATCCAATTCTTCTTCTCTTTTATCTATCTCTTGTTCTTTAGTGGTGAGTTGGTTTTCTAGCTCTTTTAATCCAGATTCTTTGTTGTTCAGTTCCTTTTCTCTTTGATCCAATTTTTCTTCTTTTTTATCGATCTCTTGTTCTTTTGAGTTGAGTTGATCTTCCAGCTCTTTTAGCTTGGACCCTTTCCTCTCCAATTCCAACTCTTTTTCGTTCAAATGCTTTTCACGTTCATCCAATTTAGTTTTCTTTTGAGAGAGTTGTTTCTCCGACTCATCTATCTTTTTTTTACGAGACTCTAGATCTTTTTTTAATCCGTTCAATCTATTTTCTTTTTCTTCGACTTTTTTTCTCCTCGATTTTACTTCCTTTTCTAGTTGTTTTAATTCAGATTCTTTCTTGTCTAGGTCCAGTTTTCTTTTAACGATCTTTTCCTTTTCATCCCTCAATTCCGTTTTCCTCTGCTCTAACTCATCTCTCTTTTCATCAACGGCCATGATCTTATCGGACAACTCTTTTAGATCCTTTTCGAACTCTTTTTCCTTCTCAACCACTCTCTTCTTTTTTTCTTCTAGCTGAGCTTTTTTCTTTTCAAGTTCCTGCTCTCTTTTGTCGAGATCTTCCTCCCGTTCATCCAATCTATCTTCCTTGTTCCAAACTTTCTGTTCCCTCCTATCTACGTCCCTTTCACGTTCCTCCAACTCTTTCCTCAAATCTTCTAGTGAACCTTCTTCATCATCATAAATATCTTCTACAGGGTCCAATATATCATCCTCTCTCATCTACGAAAATAACATCGTGCTCATTTTATACAAAGGTTATGGTCTACTGCTTTTAAACGGTTAAGAAGGCTTTTGTGGATTTTCGACCATTGGACGTTCGACGGGATCAGACAAAAATTTTTAATCTTATGGGAAGGCTCGGTTTCGAAGTGGAGAGGGAGATGCCGAATATGATTTACTATTTCAAAGAAATCTTCCAACGATAGGGTTTCGACTTCATTTCCGCCTTCCACGGACCTGCCGACCACCATGTGATGTTCCTTTCTGTCCTGACGATTCCACTTGAGTAGGTCGGCCTCATCTTTTAGGGTTCCAGTCGAAGAGATTAACAACCATCAGTTGGATTGCAAGCTGCAGTTGGTGGTATGTGTTTACATGAAGTAGTTCCACGAAATTGATTTTGTGAATCTACTAGGAAACTTCCCTACGGAGTTCGTCGATATGATCCTCTACTTCTTTCTTCACTTGTTCGTAAGGTACGATGTTAGGGGCTAACTTCTCCATGTCTCTCTCGTATTTCTCTTTTTGGGGATATGAGTTCCAGGAGAGTTCTTCTTTCAGAAAACCTTCGTTTACGAGGACCCGATGTTTCTGTTGGAACAGATCAACGTCTATAGCTTTGTTGCTTTTCAGCAGATACCAAACGTCGTAGAGATCTCTGCCTTTAGAGCGTGTTAACAAGGTGATCACTTTTTCTACCAGCAATTCGTCTTCGTTCATCACCTGAACGAGATACTTTTCTTTGGTCTCAGGATATTCAGACTCTATCAGAACGTACCTCGGTTCTAAGAGTGTTCCTCCTCTTCTTCCCGCATCTATCCTGAATTTGTTCCTTGTTTGCTTGGTTCCTTCGTGTAAGGGGCCGTGAAACCAGATATCCGCCGTGTAAGCATCTTCAAAATTTTCTTCTTTGATAAAGCCGTATTCTATGCCTATGTTTTCGAATTCTTTCAAGGTGTTGCTGACTTCTTTTTTGAATTTTTGCGGTTGTACAGAGAGATTGAAATCGATGTCCTCGCTGAACCGGTCGGTACCGTGAAGATATCTTATACAGGTGCCTCCTTTGAAAACGGCCGAATCGTACTTTCGGAAGTAGTGGAAAAGAAAGATCTTGATGAGGTAATCTTTTTCCTGCTGATAAAGATGCAGGAACGAATTCTTGTTTATATCTCTCAGTTTTTCTCTCGATATCATGTTTTGGGGACCTCTCTATTAATTTTTACATTCCAATCTGAGTCAGGGTCTTGGATTTTCGATCCGTTGGGGTCGAGCAGGATATAGGTATTGGACTTGTGTTCTTTTAGCTTTTTCAGGGTGTCTTTTTTTGCCAGATTCAGCTCTTCTAGTATGAAGCCCGTTCTAGAGATCAGAGATCTGTTATCAAATTTTATGAGATATTCTGTGTACTTTTCTATGTCCAATTCGTTATAGCCGTTCTTTAAGCATTTGACATACTCTTCAAATCCACCACATTTTTCTAATTGGTATAAGGAATCTATCAACGCCTTTTCTTTTTCCGCTATGATTGGACCTTCCCTGTTATGATATCCGAAGAATCTGCTGGGCTTGAAAGTTGTTATGGTTATATCTTTGTTTTCGACTTTCAATCCCTTCAGCTGTTTTGTTGAGACCAGCTGTATGGTATTCACCTGCTGCTCCGTGAAACCGTAGTAGGAAAGAGCGGTCCAAAAACTCACATAAGATGGTTTTACCGCGTCGGTGACCACTTCGAAAGTCCTGTCGAAGAAATCGTTCTCAAGGGTGTAAGTGTTCCTTTTGATCTTGATCAGATGTCCTTTTTCTTTTAGTGTGGAAAGCGTGTTATGTATCCTGGTCTTCTTCCAATCAGTTAGAGCTTTGATCTCATTCACTCCGAAGGTTAAGAGTTCTTTAGAGCTAATCGCTTCTAAAAGTCGAGCCTCGTTCTTGGAGACCGTTTTATAATTCATATCCCTTTCTTGTGATTTTTTCATCATTAAAGAATATGTTTTGTATTATTTGTAAGTTGTGGAGCGTTTGAGATGGATAAAAAGATATGGCCAGGTAGAGTGAACGATCGATCCTAGACTATGAGACGAAAATCACAGAATAGTTTAAATCATACTTAAACAGTAGTTTTTAGCATGGGAGTGAGAAGAGTAGTTCTAGTGACTTTAGCTGTATTTCTGCTGTTTGGCGTCTCTACAGCTTCGGCTCACGTTCCCAAAACCGCTTCGGGAAACGAAAGTCTCGAAAGCGCAATGATAATCGAAGACCCCATCAAGTCCTGGGCGATATATTCTGAACTCAAAGGAGGTGATGTGGCGAACTATTATGAGATGGAGATGGAGTCCGGTGAAAGACTTTACCTGAGTTTGTTGACACCGAAAAACGAGGATTTTGTGCCGAACTTGGCGGTTATCGGACCGGGAATAGATGGAAATGATACTACACCTGATTTTGTGCAGATCCCAGATGATGTCGGAATAAAGGTCATAGAAGGCGATCTGGGAGAAAGAAAATACGAACCTTTCACTCCTGGAAGCTACTATCATCCCGCGACCTTCGACCAGAATATCGAAGAGAGTGGTACCTACCACGCAGTCGTTTACAGTGAAGAAGAAGCAGGAGGTAATTACGGCCTAGCTGTAGGTTACGAAGAAAGATGGAGTCTAGTAGAGTGGATCCTTCTGCCTTTAGACGTTATCAACATACGTATATGGGAAGGTCAATCTCTTTTGCTGATATTAGCTCCTATGATAGCCGTTTTGACATTGGGTTTTACATGGACTGGTTGGAAATACCGTTCACAGGGGAAAAGGCCTGGCAACGTAAGAGAGTGGTTTCTTCTGACCTCCGGTCTTCTTTACATCGGCAGCGGAGCCATGATGTTGATGCAGATAGTTATAGCCTTAAGCGGTTCTAATCCGAGCTTGACCGTTACAGTGACGCTTATCTTTGCCTTGATCCCTGTGATCCTAGGTTACAAGCTTTTTGAAGAGTCTTCAGATTTTAAAAAGCCAGAAGTTAGGGATAGGATCAGAGTATTCGTGTTCGGGATCTTAGGTTTAACTGTCTGGGCAGGTTTCATCCTAGGGCCTGTTCTGGCCATGATACCTGGCCTTTTACTTTCAAAAGAAGGCTAAAAAGGGTTTAGTTCGATCTTCAGCCCCAGATCTTCTCCGCATCCTTTCACTAGAGAGGTAGGTTTATGATCTAGTCGTTCGATATGCTAATATGGTAGAGAATGAAGCTCACAAGAAGATGAGGAAGTGGGAAGGAGGCTTGAAGAGAAAGGTGTGGACTTCATTTCCTTTCGTAAGAAAAGTTAAAAAGCCGTTATCCTACAGTGAAAGGAATCGCAACTAAATCTACCATTTGGTTCAAGTTTTTGGTATTTAGCTCACTTGGATCTACCAGATGGCCCCGTGATAACCAGCACCATTGCGATTAGAGTGATCACTCCGACTACGAACATCAAGTACCATGCTATGCTTGGGCTCCAGCTAATTTCTCCTAAGATCGTTTCTTCAGAATACCAGAAATCACTCATATTTACGTCAATTTCCTCGAACATATCATCTAGATCTCTGATGTTGGCTATCCAATAGTATAGCGGTGCGATGAATGAAAATATCATCGCAATCCCAAAAAAACCGCCACCGAGTTTTTTACTGGCCTTGCCGGTATCCACCATGTAACTGACAATAGTTCCAAGAGCCGCACCTATAAGGGCGATAATAGTAAATATATACGTGTTCCGAACAATGTCATCGTCGGTATCGTCGTATAAGAGAGTACTACTTGAAAGACCAGGTGCCTCTGCTGTGAATATAGGTACAAATATCGCTAAAATAAGTAAGATCACAGCGATGATCCCCATAAACATCCCTATTATTGTCTTATTCATCAAATTCTACCCGTCTTTAACATAGATTTACTAATTAATATATCTTGAGGTGATCCGTGTTTGTCAAACTAGAAATCTAAGAATTCTATATAATCAGGAACAGAATTTGTGAGATTAGTCAAAGAATTGGAAAAATCTAGTAAAAGTTACATCTTTGGCTATAATCTAGAATCGTAGTGCCGTTTGCAAGTTGGTATAAAATTTATAGGGTATTATCGGGTTGTGGTACTTAGAGGATGTATTGTAGGGAAGGATTTGAATTCAGATAACTGCTATCGTTGATAATCGAGAGGGGTAAAACTGCCATCTTTCATATATCAACTATGGGAGACAGGAGTGGAGGTATTGAGGTTTGGATGAGTGGCGAACTGCTGTCTTTGATAATTGGGGGTTGCTGGTTGGGCGGTTCGATAGCGTCTCGCCTGCTCGGGGAGGTGTTACTTACAAGTAAGTTACTCTAGAGTAAGTTCATATCTGCGATATATCATCCAGGGTAAAAACAAGTTCTCTTTTTGGAGCATCCTTTGTGATGAGGCCAAAATATTTTTCCTTTAGATCAAATCTAGCGGTCTTATCCTCTAGTTTGTCTATAATTTTTTTGACACCATCATCGCCCAATTCACTCCACTTCACTTCGAAGAACATCCCTTTATCTTCTTCTACAGCGACCAAATCGATCTCATCTCCCTTATGCCACCATCGGCCGATCTTAGTGAACTTGAAAGGGAGTCTTTGTTTTCTGTTTAATGCTTCCAAGAATTCCTTTGCCACGTCTTCATATTTTCTCCCTAAATATCGATTGAAATCTTTCTTTACAGGCCCTGTAACGTCTTCTCCCTTTTCTATTAGATGTTTGCGAGGATAAACGAATTCAAACCAGAAATGGAATAGATTATCATCTATCATATATCTACTTCCTTTGCCCAGTATCGTTTTTTCCTTTTTTATATATCCCATATCTTCTAGTATATTGAGATATTTACCTAGTGAATTCGTGTCTGTTTTCGATGCGTCGGCGATATTACCAAAGGAGGTATACCCGTTCGCTATAGCTCTTAAGACCGAAAAATATCTAGATACTTCTCTGATCTCCTCTCTCAGTAAGTATTTCGGTTCGTGGTAGTATCTACCACCTTTTGAAAATAACATCCTATCGAGATTATCCCATATACTTTGTTTTGGTTGGTAATCTCTCCAGTATTGCGGGACCCCTCCAAAAATGGAATAGATTTTGAAAGATTCTTCGGTCTTTATCGGATGATAATCCTTCAGATCTAAAAATCTCAATGGTCGAAGTTTCCAGGCACCTGTTCTCCTCCCATAGATAGGAGAATCTCCGCTGATCACCCCCTCCATGAAGGACATCAAAGATCCACACAGCACCAACGTTATATCAGTATCTTTGAGCTCAGCATCCCATTCCTTCTGTAGAACACTCATGAACGGCTTGTAGTTCTTCGCGAGATATTGGACCTCGTCCAAGATAACGAGAAGTTTTTCTTCTTTCGCTTTTTCAGTTATGTAAGTAAAGAAAGCTTTCCAGGACTGGAGTGGATTTTCCTCCAGAACCCTATCATCGAATTCATCGGCTAGTATGTTGGAAAAATCCTTTAGGACCGTTTTACTTTCTTCCGCTAAAAGGTAGATCGAGTCTTTTCCTAACCCTTCAGTTAAGAGATAGGTTTTACCGACCCTTCTTCTACCATAGATTACCAGGAGTTCTGCCTTTTGGGATGAGTAGCTATTGTTCAAAAAGTTTAGTTCGTCTTCTCGGTTTATGAATATTTTACCCATGAGTAAGTTACTCTAGAGTAAGTATTTAAATTTTCCCTAAAGTTTGTTTTAGGAGAGGGTCCACCTTACAGGTATCTCAGCCGGATATCCTGGTGGAAAATAAAGAAGGAACTGTCAGCGTGATCGAGATCGAAAAAGAGGCGAAGACTCCGAAGTATATTTTGGGTGATTTTTATGCGGTTCTACACTCTGAGTGTTATAGTGATGAGTCCGGGAATGTGAAGGAGTTAGACGAGGCTGACAGTATCTATATCTTGATAGCTGAAATGAAGGCTGAGAAGGGAGTTAAAGCCCGTCAGTACGATCTTCTCGTGGATCGGTTGGAATCGGTGGATTTTAAGATATTTTGGAAAGAGGATGAGGAGGGCTTTGAATGAAAAATCATCCGAAAGATTTAATTATTATTGCTAACTATTGTTAAAACATGGGGAGTAAAAGTGTTTCGTTCAGCCTACCAGAGATAATGACCGAGGAACTTGACGCCTTGGTGAAATCCGGAGAGTACACATCTCGGAGTGACGTTTTCAGAGATGCATTCCGAGATTTTCTGAGAAATAATCCTGGAAAAAGGCTGAGAATAGCTATAGAATTATACAAAGATGATGAAGTTTCTCTTATGAGAGCTGCAGAGATAGCGGATCTAAACGCTGAAAAATTCAAGGAGGAACTAGCAGAACGAGGGATCAAAGTGAAAACATACTATGATAGTCAATAGGAGGGAACATGCTGGTTCTTGATACTGATGCGGCATCCGTGATCGCAAAAGGAGAGCTTCTTGATCCGTTGTTAAAAGCTTATCGGCTTAGTAGAAAACCTTTTTTGTAGAAAAACTAAGTATTATCGGCTCAGTAGAAAACCTATGTTTTAGTCGATCTAAAGTTACAACAACCAAGTTTTTCGAGGGTATAACTACACATTCTTCTGCTAAACTAACCTCTTATTTTTCTCTACTAGAAGGTTTTCTACAAAGCCTGAAAAACAAAAGATTTTTATCGAGATTGCAATTACCATTACAAGGTGTTGACAATTCCTGGTTCAGATGCTATCTTAGAAAAGCTGGAAAATATCCATGAAAAATGTAAAGAAAATAAAGACATCAGTGAAAACAAGTTGAAGAGATATTTTCACAAATCTGGTATCTTAGAAAAGTTGGGTTATGATGAAGATGATGTTCATGTTGAAGAGACCGTTAAAGATCAGAAGAGGACAGATATCCATGTCACAGACGATTATGGAAATGTAAGAGCTGTTATTGAGTTTAAGAAACCAACAGTCCAGAATTTAGGAGAACATTTTGATCAACTTTGGAATAGATATATGAAGCCGTTGAAAGCTAAATACGGTCTTCTTTACAATGGATTTGAATTGTATTTTTACGAAAGGATACGGAATAACTACGACAAAAAATTTGGAAAAAATGTTTTGGGTTTGGAGAGAAAAAATGTTTCTACGATCGTCCAGAATATCAAAAAGCCAAAATATGATCTCACACAGATCGGAGTTGTTTCTGACTATTTGAAAGAATTTGAAGATCCTGAAGAGAAATTAAATCTTAAAGATGAAGCTTCAAGAGAACACTTTTTTGAAAACTTCAAATTGAATAAAAATTCTTCTTTCGGAGATCTATTGAGTGCTACAATCGACTTGTTTAATGAGATGGAAAGCAAAGGCGAATTTGGCTTTATGAAAAGTGCTTACGACTTTTGGAAGATGTCTTATGCGAAGAAACCAGATACCGTGCCGAAAAATTGGAAACCGATAATGGAAGAATGTGGTTTAAGCGATAAACAAGAAGATCTGTATAAATTCATGTTTTGTTTAGAGACCACTTATGCTTTGTTCACTAGATTGATTTTAGCTAAATCAGCTGAGGACTATGAATTTGCGGATATCAAATTCGTGGGCTTTATAGAAACTGAGATCGAAAGAGCGTCGTTTAGGGGAGACATCCCTAGAGCTTCATGGGCTAAAATAACCCAAGATCTTGTCTCTGATATGCGGGATAAACTTGTTTCTTCAGTCTTTGAGGAAGACATATTTTACTGGTGGACCGAACCTTATGAAGGTCGAAGTTTTAGAGACTTTTTCAGATTGTCCGATGAAGAACTGACCTATGCGATGGACGAATTTGGAGAGAAGATAAGGAAGATATTGTTGACTTTCTGCAAATTCGACTTTTCGGAGATCAAAGGAGATCCACTAGGTATTTTGTATCAAAGGTATTTTGATAAAGACACTAGAAAGGCTCTAGGAGAATTTTATACTCCTCAAGAAGTCGTAGATTACATTTTAGATTCTGTTGATTACGAAGGTAGGAAAGTACTAGATAAACGGTTGTTAGACCCTGCCTGTGGTTCTGGGACATTTCTAGTGACTGCATTGAAAAGGTATTTAGAGGCTTCTGAAGATGTTGCTGAAGACAAAGGATGGGATTGGGTTCTCGACAATCTATGTAACAATTACAGGATAGTAGGATTCGACATACATCCTTTCGCTACCATAATGGCACAGATACAGTTCATGCTCGTTCTCCTTCCATATTACAAGAGAGCTATCGAGGATGATCCTAGGTTTGTATTGAAAAGGGTGCCTATATTCAGGACAGATTCTCTCGTGGATGAAAGTGAGACTGGAGATATAACTCTGAAAGATTTCGAAAATGGAAAAAGATTTTCGATGAAAGTACAGTTACCGGTTGAAGGAGAAGAAGGTGAGTTCTTTGAAGAGAGCTTTTTGATGCCTCATTCTGGAACTGTATTGAGAAATACAGATATTTACAATAATGAAGAATATTTCGGTGCTCTGCAGGGACTGTTCGATGTTGTTAAAGAGCAGGCAGAGGATATGGATGATGATAAAATTCCAGAATTTGATGAAGAAAGATTTGAGACTATTCTGAAAAAACATTATCTTTCCGATAAAGACTGGAATCAGATATCTAGTTTCTTTAGAACTTTTGGAAATGAATTGATAGAGAAAATTTATGAGTTACAGACGGAATTTGATGATGGACGGTTGATCAAGTCTATCGAAGATATTTTCTTAGCAGCCCTGCTAAAAAATGAGCAGAGATACGATTATGTTGTTGGAAACCCGCCGTATGTGAGACAAGAAATTGTGGCTGG
>SL_8KL_010_SEDDRAFT_10001200_pt1 | contig 22476 bp, 22 predicted proteins | sample SodLakKL_010_SED_4_FD_11160 | JGI IMG/M metagenome (IMG submission 11160) | reverse complement strand
CCATATCCTACCACGGAAAAAAATGAAAGTACCATCAGCGAAACCAACGCAAACGCTACGAACCTTTGGACTTTATTCGTCATATCTTTCTCACCAATGATCGTATTATTTTAAGTTTGTTCACATTAATCGAAAATAAAGCTCAAAAGAATTATAATCCTGTCCTAACATTCCAACGATATGATGAATAAAAAGATCGCTCAGATGTTCAATGAGATAGCCGATCTTCTTGAACTGAAAGGAGTAGATTTCAAACCTAGAGCTTATAGAAAGGCCGCGAGAAAGATAGAGTCGATGAAAGAAGACATCCATAAATATTACGAAAATGACAATATAAAAGATATAGAAGGCGTAGGGGATGCTATGGAGGGGAAGATCAAGGAGATCATAGAGACCGATACCTTAGAATATCTAGAGGAGCTACGGGAAGAACTACCCAGCGGTCTGGTAGATGTGATGAAAGTCCCTGATATCGGACCTAAAAGTGCGAAAAAACTCCATGAGGAAATAGGTATAGAGGACCTCGATTCTTTGAAAAAAGAAGCTGAACAGGGTAATATCAAAGATATCAAAGGATTTGGAAAGAAGACCGAACAGAAGATAATCAGAGGTATAGATATGCTGGAAGAGATCTCTGGGCGGCATCTTTTGGATGAGGTCATACCTGTTTCAGAAGATATAATTGAATACCTAGAACCTAAAGCTGAAAGGATAGAGAAAGCTGGAAGTCTGAGAAGATGGAAGGAAACGATAGGAGATATAGATATACTCGCTACAGGTGATCCAGGAGAACTGATGGACGCTTTTGCTGACTATCAAGAAGTCGAGGAGGTGCTAGTAAAGGGTGAAACAAAGACAAGCGTTAGGTTAAGAGGCGGAGTTCAAGCAGACCTTAGAGTCGTTGACGAGGAAAGTTTTGGAGCCGCCCTACAATATTTTACCGGAGCCAAAGAACACAATGTACCTCTCAGACAGATAGCCATAGACAAAGGGTACAAGCTAAACGAATATGGACTATTCAAAAAAGGAACCGAAGAAAAGGTCGCTGGAAAGACAGAAGAGGATATCTACAATGAACTTTCTCTGAAATGGATACCACCTGAATTGAGAGAAAATCGAGGTGAGATCGAAGCCGCTAAAGAAGAAAATCTGCCCGACTTGATCGAACTTGAAGATATAAAAGGTGATTTACAGTCTCATACCGATTGGAGCGATGGGCAGAACACCGTCTACGAGATGGCTAAGGAAGCACAGAACAGAGGCTATGAATACATCGCCCTAACAGATCATTCCCAGGGCTTGAGTGTCGCTGATGGATTGACAAAGGAAGACCTTGATGAAAGGAAAAAAGAGATAATTGAGGCACAGGAAGAATTAGCCATACACATCCTTGACGGCATCGAGGTCGACATAAAAAAAGACGGGACTCTAGATATGGATCATGATACTTTAAACGACTTAGATATAGTTTTAGGCGCAGTGCATTCTAACTTCAAGATGGACGAGAACGAACAGACAGAACGGATAACCGAAGCTTTTGAAACGGGTTTGATCGACATATTCGCTCATCCTACTGGTAGAAAGCTGGGGGAAAGAGAAGGTTATGATGTTGACATCAATAGGATCATAGAAAGCGCAGAGAAAAATGATGTGGTCCTAGAGATAAATGCTTCACCTCAGAGACTTGATCTTGATCCATTGAACGCTAGAGAGGCTATGGAAAGAGACGTTATGATTTCACTGGGCACGGATGCACATGGATTGAGCCATCTTAATTTCATGAAATATGGAGTCGCTACCGCTAGAAGAGCTTGGCTCGAATCAAAAGATGTCCTGAATACTCGTTCGAATGAACAACTGATGGAGATATTAGGAGGGAGATGAGATGGATAAAGAAGACTTCGAAGTCCCTGATTCTAAAGAGAAAGCTGAAGAGAGAGCTGAAGAACTGAGAGAAGAGATAAGATACCATGACAGAAAATATTACATCGAGAACGATCCACAGATTAGCGACCACGAATACGACTTGCTGGTTAAAGAGCTTGAGGCGATAGAGGAAAAATACCCAGAGCTCGTAACAGAAGACTCACCGACCCAGAGAGTGATTTCTGCTGAAATAGACGAATTCGAAACAGTAGAACATCTGAGTGCCATGCTGAGCTTAGATAACACCTTCAATCATGATGAACTGAGAGAATTCGATAGGAGGGTTAGAAAAGGATTGGGTAAGGAAAACGAAGATATCGAATACGTGGTCGAACCGAAGATTGACGGTCTTGGTGTAGCTCTCTACTACGAAAACAAAGTTTTCCAGCGTGGATCAACTAGAGGAGATGGTGAAAGAGGAGAGAACATCACTCCTAATCTAAAGACCATGCATACGATACCGCTAAAATTGACCGATGATACGATCCTTCAAACAGCTGAATTCAGAGGCGAAGTTTACATGCCTAGGGATGAATTCGATGAAATGAACGAAAGACGATTAGATGAAGGTAAGGACCCATTCGCCAATCCCAGAAATGCGGCTGCCGGAACAGTCAGGAATAAAGACCCCACAATAGTTGCTGACAGACCTCTAGATATCTTCGTCTACACATTAAGTTACAACTTAGAAGGGAGTTTTGAGACTCATTGGGAATGTCTTCAAGAGATGAAAAGGGCGGGGCTAAAAGTCAATAAAAATATAGTTAAAAAAGAAGGTATCGAAGAAGTCATCGAGCATATCGATGATTGGGAAGATAAGAAGGAAGATTTGAACTACGAGATAGACGGCATCGTGGTAAAGGTCAATAAATTAGATTATCACGATATCCTTGGAGCAACCTCCAAACATCCACGCTGGGCCATCGCCTACAAATATCCCGCTATGAGAAAAACCAGTATTATCGAAGACATAGAAGTCCAGGTAGGAAGAACCGGAAAATTGACCCCCATAGCCATACTAGAACCGGTCCAATTATCTGGAACTGTAGTCGAGAGAGCTTCACTCCACAACGAAGATGAGTTGGAAAGGAAAGGTGTGAATGTAGGAGATAAAGTCCTTGTGGAAAAAGCGGGAGAGATAATACCCCAGATAATCAAGGTCACAGAAAAGAAAAGTGAAGGGATCTTCCAATTACCTGAAAAATGCCCTGTCTGCGGGAGCGAGGCAAAAAGAATCGGAGACGAAGTCGCTAGAAGATGTATAAATGCCCAATGCCCTGCCCAAGTCAAACAAAAGATAGAACATTGGACAACTCGAGAAGCGATGGACATCGAAGGTCTCGGACCAAAGGTCATAGAAAAGCTGGTCGAGAACGAACTAGTTGAGAGCATACCCGACTTATATCGCCTTCAGAAATGGGAGATCGTACAGATAGAGAGGATGGCCGAAAAATCCGCCCAAAACTTGTTAGACCAAATAGAAGAGAGCAAGGGCCAAGGTCTAGCTCGAGTTCTTTATGGATTTGGGATACGGTACGTCGGAAGTCACATGTCAAATGTGCTTGCAGATAATTACGAATCGATCGATGAACTTATGGATGAAGGCCCTGAGAGCCTCCTAGAGATAGATGAGATAGGCCCTGAAACTGCAGAAAGCTTAGTTCAATTCTTTTCCGACCAGCAGAACAAGAAGATGATCAGTGATCTGAAGAGATTAGGAGTTAAGATGGAATCGGAACGAGAAACTGCTGAACAATTCTTGGAAGGAAAACGTTTCGTATTCACCGGTGCTCTAGACGATTACACGAGGAGCGAGGCTTCTGAGTGGGTTGAGGAACATGGTGGAAGAGTCACCTCGAGCGTCAGTGGTGTGACGGATTACTTGGTCAAAGGAGAAAATCCCGGTTCAAAGCTAGACGATGCAGACGAAGAAGGAGTCGAAATATTGAACGAGGAAGAGTTCAAAAATATGATCGAAGAGAAGGAGATCCCATGAAATTTATCGAAAATATCTTCATCCAGGACTTTCACTGACGTAGGAATTTCCTTCTATCAGAAATCTTAATTTCCATTCTTTCGCTTTACCAGCATAATCTATGTTGATCCTTCTAGCCTTTTTGATATCAAAATTTTCAGATTTTTTTGTTTCAGAGATGTAAAGCCTGTCTCCAGTTAGGTCCTTTCCGTTCAACTGCTTATCTATATCCATAGCTATGCAGAGCTTACCTGGTCCGTTCGTCAATTCCTGTTCTTCTTTCAAATCCCTTCTCTCTTTCATAAGCTCTGATCCATCTATGGGTTCTAGGGCCCTCACAAAAACACCTTCAGGTTCTCCTTCTTTTCCCGTAACGGCGTTGAAACAATGATACATCCCATAGATCAGATAGACATAAGCATGACCGGCTGGACCGAACATGACTCTCGTCCTTTCTGTTTCTCCACCTTGGTACGAATGTGAAGCTGGATCTTCTTCGCCGAGGTATGCTTCTGTTTCAACGATCTTTCCGATTGTCTTTCCTTCCGGAGAGATACGAACCAAGATTTTTCCCAGAAGCTCTTCAGCCACAGTTTCTGCATCTCTACTGTAAAATTGCCTAGAAAGCTTTCTATTTTCTAGATCCACCTTTTCACCTTCATCGCATATCTCGGAAATCATTGAGTAAAAAAGCACATAGTTTAATAATACTTATCATCTTACATCCAAAAGAGGACAAAAACCATTTGAATTATAAGAGGCTCGAAAACATGGAAAAAGAAGAGATCGAAGAACTACTCGAGAGAGAACTGAACGGTACCTGTTGGAGGTTCAAACACTGGGAAAGAGAAGACAGTTTCGAGTTTAGAAACACCGGTGCAGAAATGTCTAAAGATGAAAAGGACGATATGGTAGAAGAGTTTCTGGATAATCTAGAGGAAAATAAACATAAATCCATCCTCAGTGGAAAACTCTGCATCGAAAAGAAAGACGGTAAACTCATGAAAAAAAAGATAGAAAGGGAAGGAAAAGCTTCTGAAGAAGGTCAGGAGATCACGGAAGAAGAAGCTAAAGATTTGATCAAAAGGTGTTTAGTGCGTATAGATAACGATCTGATACCGACGAATCGAGCGGTTGTGGATAGAGAAGAGATCATAGACATATACAGCGAAAATGTTAGGGACTTGAAAATGACAACTATCAATTTGAAGGGAGACAAGATGATCACACTAACGGACAAGGGCGGTCTTCAATTCGAGACTAGATAAATTTGGTTTTCATCCAAAATCTTCAAACTCTTCAAATTTTTCGGCTTTAGCTTTGCATATTGGACAGACTGGAGGTGGCTCTTCTCTTCCAGCAAGGTAACCACATACCGTACATCTCCAGACTTTAACATCTTGTTCTCCTCCCATCAATCCTGATCCCGAGACTTCTTTTTTTTCATCAACCTCTTTTTCTTTAGCTTCCATCGCAGCCTCGATAACCTCAGAAGAACGTCTCTCAGGGATGGGTTCCATTTTTGAGGGATCATCGTCTACTTCTTTTGAGACGAAAAGCCCGCAGTAACACATACCGAATTCCTCAACATCTGCATCCCTATACTCGCAGGGACATATTATGTCGGAATCGTAGGTTTTCACACCACTTGCTTCTCTGCAAGGGCAGGATGGGTAACCGTATCTTTCGGCATTTTTTACTAAACCTTCAAGTAGGTCATCGAGGAGGTCCTCGTCTGGACAGACATAATAACCATTATTTTCCGCGTCCCTCTCGACTGATTCTAACATCTCTTCCTTATCAGTCGTCACACCCGACCGCCTCCTTTATTTCATCTTCTTTAAAGCCGATTATGACCTTATCTCCCTCATCGATCACCACTGTTGGGCAACTCATCTTGGAGTTATACTCTTTTAATTCCTCTCGGATTCTTTTCTTTTCTTCACCCTCGATCTGGTCTATATCTACATATTCATACTCCACATCGAGTGACTTCAACAGATCTTTGACCTTTTTACACCACCCACATGTGCTGATCGTAAATACTTTAACATCTCTTTCGTCCTTTTCTCCGCTAACAACTTCTTCTACTTCCATGTTCTTGAAATGAAACTGTAGTGATAAAAAGTTTAGGTAATATTCTAGCATAATCTTTAAATCACGGATTCATGTAGAAACCAACTACAGATGGAGTTGGATTTTGATAGAAAGGAAATATTCCTGATAAGCGTCATAATATTGATGATTGTAGCTTGGACTATAGGAAATCTAGGGGGAGCCTATTTTGGGATGGAAGATGAAAGAATTGAAAGAAGAGAGCGAGAAGAACCCGATTATGATGAGGAAGGACAGATAACTGTAGTTGATATACCGACAAACATCGTTAGAATCTTTTTTGGAGGTCTTTTGATAGCCGGAGTGGTAAGTATATTTATCTCACCCAATGAAGATGTTCTAGAATCTTTATATAGGCATATTCCTAAATTGCTCCTTATAGGATTCATTTACCTACTAATTGAACTAGGCCCTTATATAGAAAGAACTGGCGCTAGACTCGAACAGATATTAAGACCTGATATCGAATTCCCAACCATTTCTGATATTCTTCCTGGAGAGAGTACTCACCCGATATCTTCCGCTAGCGGGCATAGCATTGGGATATTGATTTTTCTTGTATCTACAGTGGTTATTATATTTTTTCTTATCAGACATAAAAATCTTTCACTACAAAGCTCTGATACTGAGGAGGACATATCTTCTACGGCTGACAGTGCCATAACTGAACTGCACGAGGGAGAGGATGTTAGAGATGTTATAATACGCAATTATCAAAAGATGCTGATCATCCTCGAAAGAGAGGGAGTCCAACAGGAGATATCCTTTACGCCTAGAGAGCTAGAAAAGATGGCAGTCGAGCGACTTTCATTGAGGAAGAAAACTATCGATGAGATGACTAAATTGTTTGAAGAGGCAAAATACAGCGATCATCTATTAGGAAAAGAAGAACGAACTAGAGCTCTAGATAATTTCAAGCAGATAAAAAATGAAATAGAGGGGAAAGAAAATGCCTGAGTTAATATCCTCTGAAGCGAGTAAAGGCGCGAATCTAGAGATGTTCATGAAGCTGACTGCCATAGTAATATTGCTTGTATCAGTATTTTTTGCTAGAGGAGTTAGACCTGGTATTGTTATAACGATCATGATAGTTCCTCTCTGGCTTTTTGTAGAAAAGATGATGAGCGAGACAGACTCACCTTCACTTTGGAAAAGCATCGAAGAGAGGGAAGATTTCTCAAGACTGCCTCTAGCAGATGATATCAATAAGATGAAAGGAGCTAAAAAAGGTCAGAAGGTGAAGCAGGCTATCATTGAGGGTAGGCTAAAAGACCAGGTATATTCCACGCTAAAAAATGAATACAATCTCTCTGAGGAAGAACTCACGATTTTAGATGATGATATGGAAAAGATGGCACAAAAGGTCGATAACGAAGTACTAGTAGAATATATCAAGAACGCAACGGATTTAAATGATTTAAAAAGACCAGATGGTCAAGAACGATTGGATCTCTTCTCTAAGGAGAAAAAAAGAGATATAAAGCGTAAAAATATCAAGTTTGAAGAAAAAATAAAATCCGCTATTGCTGAGTTAGAGAGTATTCATTTTGTAGAAGAGGAAGGTGAGTTACCAAATGAAGACTAAAAGTTTCGGTTATCTGTTTGCACTATTTTTTGTAAGCATGGTTCTAGGGATGATATCCATAAATTATATCTTTTTTATACCGGCGCTAACTACTTTAGCTATCATGATAGTTGGATATCTTAATCTTCCACCTGATGATGAAAATATTACTATAGAAAGGACTCAGGAAGAAGTACATACATATGAAGGAAAGGAATTCACTGTAGGTTTGACATTAAAAAATCATGGAGCTTCTAAGGTATTCCTTGAGATCAAAGATGAGCTACCTAAAAATGTAAAGGTGATAGAAGGTTCTAATCATCATTCTTTGTACTTACAAGGAAAAGAAGAGGAAAAAATAGAATACAAAGTTAAATTCTTGAAGACAGAAAATTATACTTTAGGACCTGTAAAAGTACAATATCTAGACCCTATAGGTTTGTTTTCTAAAAATTGGAATTTTAGGGAGTTCATGAACGTGGTTGCACTGCCACCTATCGAAGATCTCAGCCGAACTAAATTGAGGCCAAGACATACAAAAGGTTGGCTGGGTAATATAAAATCCTCCCAGATGGGGATCGGCTCTGAGTTCTTCTCTATCAGAGAATATTTACAGGGGGATGAGATGAGAGACATAAATTGGAAAGCCACCGCAAGATATCTAGATCCTAAGACTAATTCATTTGAAGCCGAAAAAAGTGGAGATGTGATAATCGTTGTGGATGCTTTTTATGATTCAAATGTAGGCGTTTTTGAAGATAATATGTTGAAACACTCAGTGAGAGCAGCTACGAGTCTCGCTTCTGATATAATCTCCGATCGAAATAGAGTTGGGCTTCTCGTTATTGGGGACTTCGTAAGGTGGGTTTATCCCAACTCAGGTCAAGAGCAGTTATATGAGATAATGGACAATTTGATGAATCTAGAAGAAGGAAGCCATTGGAGATTGGAGCACGCTAAATTCATAATGGACAATATATTTCCAAACCGATGTTTGCTTCTTTTCATTTCTCCTCTTACCAATGATAAAGTGACCAAAGCGATAGCCGGTTTAGCTAGGAAAAAATATGAGATTGCAGTGGTATCTCCATGTCCAGTTGAACTCCAGAAAAAATATATTGATGTAGAGGATGAACTGGCCGAAAAAATTCAAACTATCGAAAGGAAGAACAGGATGGCCAAGTTGAGAAATTACGGACCTGTTATTGATTGGAATACCGATCAACCTCTAGAAGTAGCTATAGAGGGGGTGAGACGATACCAGACGAGGACTTAAATAATCAGCAAATTAAGGAACAGATTCTTGATCAAATACTGCCTGCCTTACGGAAAGGAAGACCTCTAATTAAAGCTCTCTTGACCAATATTCTGATGGTTATACTCATCACCAGTTTGCTGTATCCAGATCAATTCTGGCATCTTCCAATATTAGGAGGATCTGTCTCGATTATAGGTACATTATTAAAAAGAAGAATTTTGATATCATCAGGGATAGCATTCATAGGAACGGTATTTTTCTTGAGTAACTTAGGTCTAGTGCTTTCATTTTCTAACATATTTCTATTGATCACTGTGTTAATAGTTTTGTATGGTTTCATAGTATATCTTAATAATCTTATAAAGAGGGATATAATCTGGAAAAATAACCAAGGAGATATCGGAGATACCTTTCATCACTATAGGAAAAATTGGAATAGATCGGTAATAAAAAACTTATCTTTAGCTTTCCTACTAGCTCTTATCGCCTTCATGATTTCTTGGATAGGTTCATTCGATTTTTGGATTGGGATGGAAAATATAATATTATTAGGTGTATCATCAGTCCTGACTTTTGCTTTACTTGCTCTTCTTTACATATTATTTATTAAATTACCAAGCTTACATAAGTCAGAAGAATAATCATATGAAATATTTGGCACGGATATTAAAAATAAAAAATAGTGTGTGTTGCCCTTATTGAAACAACACCTATTTTGTCTTACGAATGATTAGATTTAGTCTTCCATTTCAGATTGTATTATGCAGCTCTTTAAATGTATCTCGTTAGATATCTGTTCATTCAACTTTGCGAGTTCGTCATCTGAAAAAGATTCTTGAAGATATTCAACAGTATTTCCTTTTTTCTCGTGCATCTTTTGGAGGAGTTCATCTACCCTTTTATCTTCCATCATACCACCATCGTCTGACATTTTGTCGGACAAATAAGAGTATAACTCATTTAAATATTTTTCGATTTAACGATCCTTATCTCTGGATGGTAAATATCCTTTAATATTTTTAAATCATTCGTCAGACGAAAGTTAAATACCGACTTATTTAAAGTGATAGATTTTGAGAAATTATAAATATGTTTCTCAGTATGGTTCGGTAGATGGCTTCGGAAAAGATTAGGGCTGGAATCGTCGATGATTCAAATTTTATGGTCACGATCCTAAAAGATATTTTAGAGAATGAAGACAATATTGAAGTTATTGGCACGGGACATGACGGTAAAGATGCTATCCAGCTAAATAAGGAAAAAAATCCAGATGTACTCTTGATAGATATCAAGATGGACGAGATGGATGGACTTACCGCTGTAAAAAAAATAATGTCTGAAAAGCCTACTCCTGTAGTCGTGATATCTGGATTAGGAGGGGAAGCTGGAAAGATGTCGGTCAAGGCTCTAAACGCTGGTGCAGTTGATTTCATCTCAAAAACATCCGGTTCTCTATCGATGGACATAAGGAAAAAATCCGAAGAGATCATAGAAAAGGTTATCCAGGCCTCAAAAACGGACCTTGATTCTTTTGTGCGAAAAGAAAAAATGGAGGAGGAGAAAGGAGATTACACTCCGAAAGATTCTGAAGGTTGGATTATCGTTGTGGCTTCATCTACAGGGGGAACTCGTGCTCTTGACGAATTTTTATCCTCTTTTCCGCCTAACTTTCAAGTCCCTATCGTTGTTGTCCAACATATGCCCACTGGTTTTACAAATTATCTGGCATCTACTCTTGATACGAAGCTAGATCTTTCCGTGAAGGAGGCTAAAGACCACGATGAGATTACAAATAATCAAGTATACATAATTCCCTCTGGATATCACGGAAAGATAAGCACGTGGCGTAAGAAAAGATTTATCAGTCTTAACGAGAATCCTAGATTACATGGAGTTAGACCTTCAGCTGATTATCTTTTTAAGTCCGCTTCCGAGAAGTACGGTGCCAAAGTATTCGGGGTCGTTCTAACTGGTATGGGAGAAGATGCGGCAGAAGGTGCTAAATGCATTAGGGAGAACCATGGATTTGTGGCCTTACAGGATGAAAAAAGCTCAGTTGTCTACGGGATGCCAAAAAGCGCTAAAAGTAAAGCCGGTTGTGATTTTGAAGGTTCGCCTAGCGAGATCGGAAAAAAGGTCGTAGATATGTTCATGGAGGAGAATACATGAGTGAAGATTATCAAGAGATTTTTCAAGAAGAGACTAGAGAACAGATAGAAAAGATGAACGACAACCTTCTGTCTCTTGAAGAGGATCCTACTGATATCGAACTCATAGAGGAGATTTATAGAGCTAGCCATACTTTGAAAGGGATGGCAGGAACTATGGGCTACGAAGGCATACAAAAGATAAGCCATAGGATGGAGGAATTCTTTGATGAATTGAAGAGCGAACAGGTTGAAATCCATAAAGACCTTTTCGACTTATTGTTCGAATGTGTCGATGCTATAGAACTATTAGCAGGTGAGGAAAACGTCGATGTCCAACCCTTGATAGAGGACTTAGATTCAGCTCTATCTGATGATGAGTTGAAAAAAGATTCAGAAGAGGAGACAAGCGAAGAACCTGAGCTATCAACAGAACTTCCTTTAGAGGTTAGAGATGTATTCGAGGATAATCTTGAAGAAGAAATGACTATGGCGATATTGAATATCTCAAAAGAGGAAAAACTGCCTACAGTTAAAGGCGTACAAGTAAAGAAAAAGATAGACTTTGAGTACGAACTATTTTGGCCAGACCCAGAAGAAGCCGAATCAGATCAAAATAGATTCTATGTGATTTCTTATGAAGATTTGAAACAAGAAGACTTGGACAAAGCTAGCGGTTTGAATATAGATATTTATAACTCTAAAGGCAAAGAGTTTTTGAATGATATAGAAGAAGAGCAGGAAAGATCGGATAAAAAAGAGAGAAAGATAGAAACGTCTGACAAGTTAAAAGTCGATTTGAGAGACGTAGAACATGTGATGAATTTGATAAGCGAACTGGTAATATCAAAAGGGTCTCTAGAAGATCTCTCCCGTTCTCTAGACTCCGATAGGCTCGCCAATATTACAGGAAGGGTCGACAGGATTACTAGTGAATTGAGAGAATCTGTATTAGATCTGAAGATGACAGAAGTGAAGAGTGTTTTTAGAAGATTTCCTAGGATGGTTAGAGACCTAGCTAAGGAAAACGATAAAAAGATCGATTTTGAGATGGAAGGAGAAGATATAGAGTTAGATAGAACCATCCTAGATAGGATTACCGATCCGATGGTTCATCTTCTTAGGAATGCAATAGACCATGGAATCGAATCCGTAGAAGAGCGAAAAGGTAAAGGAAAACCACCTGAAGGGAAGATAAAGGTAGCGGCTAAACAGCGAGAAGAGAACGTAGTTATCGAAGTTTCGGATGATGGGAGAGGACTTGATAAAGAGAATATAAAAGAGAAAGCTATCGAAAACGATCTTATAGATGGTCAAAAGGCAGAGGAGATGACAGATGAAGAAATATATATGTTGATATTCCACCCTTACTTTTCTACAAAAGAGGAAGTCACGAAAGTTTCGGGAAGGGGTGTAGGTATGGAAGTCGTTAAAAATACGATGGACTCGCTTGGAGGCGAGGTTAATATTGAATCAGAGAAAGACGAAGGAACTACTGTTAATCTTACATTACCCCCATCAGTTGCGATAATCCAGGCTTTCTTGATAAAAATAGGAAACGGGAGTTATGCCGTCCCTTTAGAGGATGTAGTAGAAACGATCCAGTTCCAGGATGAGGAAATAGAGATGATAAATGGTAAAGACTTCATAAGGATGAGGGATGAGTATATACCTCTAATCTATCTTAAGAAGGAGTTTGAAGATGCTTCTATAGACTCGATAAAAGCACAGGGCGAAAAACTCAAGGCCGTGATAGTGTCAAATGAAGGTGAAACAGCAGGACTAGTCATCGATGAAGTTATTACCGAGAAGGAGATAGTAATCAAACCCTTACCGGAAAATCTTCATAATCTAGGTGGATTTATGGGGGCTACAATACTTGGTGATGGGACCATCGCGATGATCTTAAATACCATACATTGGATAAAATCTACTTCTTGACGAAGATCCTTCTTTTTAAATCGTATGATTCCACCTGATCTTTAGCTGGAGATCGTAAATTCTCAGCCATCCCTATGATCAGAAAACCGCCTTTATTAAGGCTGTCAACCAGCCTTTTCATAAGTTCAGTTTTAGATTCATTATTAAAATATATCATCAGATTTCTGCAGAGTATGATATCGAATTTCTTGGTAAATGAGGTTTTAAAGATATCTATTTTTTTGAAGTTAACGAGTTCTTTGACTTTTTTACCTAAAATCCATTCTCCGTTCTCATGCTTGAAATATTTTCTCTTTTCATTTTTAGACAAGTTTTCTATGGATTTCTCAGGATATGCTCCGTTTCTAGCAAAATCTAGTGCGTTATCATCCAAATCTGTACCGACTATCTCGATATCGATATCTTTAGATGATTTATTGTTCAAACAGCTTATCGCTAGCGAGTAAGGTTCCTCTCCAGTAGCGCATCCAGCAGACCAACCTTTTACCTTCTTCAAAATATCCTGCTCCTTATGTTCAAAGATCTTTGGAACGATCTCATCTTCTAATAATTTCCATACCTCTTCGTCTCTTTTGAATTTAGTAACGTTAACAGTGAGTAGATCTCTTAGTTCTTCGATCTCATCTTCGTGTCGTTTAAGATAGTTTAAATAATCTATAAATTTAGACTTATCAACTACCCTCATCCTTGCATGAAATCTCCTTCTCAGATGAGACTTGGAATAGTTTTCATAATCCACTCCTATTCTTCTTGATACTTCTTTCCTCAACCTTTTGAATCCCCTTGAATCTGTATCTTTTTCCAAGTCCTCCATATCTCCACCTACTTATCTGTCTGGATATCGAGATTCCCAACTTCTTTTGCGAGCTTCCTTATATTCACCACTCTTATACTCCGCGTTCCTTCCAACCTTATTATCCACTTCAATTTCTCATCGTCTAAATTTGTTATATTTGAAGGATCTACGAGTTGTTCTTTTTTAGTTGAAACGATATCTTTTAATCTATCTACCGGAGCAGCAAACTTTTGCTCTTTCATCTGGACTATCATCGTGTCTTGTACCTCATCACTAGTTCTACCTAACGATAATAAATTTTTCAGATCTATAACTGGGATGACTTCTCCACGAAGATTAGTAGCTCCAAGAACGTTTTCTGGAGAGCCCGGTATTCTAGAGATATCGACATCCCTAACTATCTCGTCCATCATATCTACTGATATCCCATATTCTTCGCCTTCTAAATCAAAAACGGTAAAGAGTTTTTCATTCTGTTCTTTCATAGTCTTTCTAGTTTTACTATCCAGGCTATTTTTTTTATCCCTTTGTCTTTCTTCTACCATGGCTTTCACCTTAATTACGCCTTATATTTGTAAAGCTACTTAAACAGTGAGAATATATTATTTAATTCCAGCGGCCGAGTTGTAAGAAATAATTTAGCATATGGAATTAGGCATTATCTGTAGTTTCCTCTTTTCCAAATTCTTCGGCCATCTTCAGTCCTTCTTGTGAGAGATTTTTGATCATAGAAATCAGGTCTGTCAACATTATAAGCTTACCTTCGTGTTTTACAATACCCTCAAGATATCTCTCGTTAACAGGGCTTTCTAAGGCATCCGAGGGCGGTTCTATATCACTGGTAGAGACGGTAGGTATCTGTGTAACCTCCGATGCCATAACCCCGATGTTTTCATCGTAAAGGATCATAAGTTGGGAATCAGTCTCTTCGAGCTCTATATCTATACCTAATATCTTCGGGAGATCAACAACCGTGATTATCTCTCCCCGCCTGTTGATTATACCTCTTATCCTTTCAGGCGTAGAAGGGACGGAAGTGACCTCTTCTAGCTGGATTATCTCCCTTACCTGAGAGATAGGGCAGGCTAGGTAATCATCCCCGACTCTGAAAACCACCATCTGTAATGATTCAGCTGAGTCTATATCGTCCTCTATTCCCATATTTTCACCTCGTAATTTTGTTTAAGAATTTCGATCATGATATCAATCCAATAACCGTTCATTTAATAAAGTTTTACCTCTAATACTATCAGGGTAAAATGGAGGATGCCCATTCTTTTACTTTCAACTAAAGGTTTAGGTTTATATGCCAATCTGATATAATATATAAGAAAAAGAAATAAAATATTTTAAAATCGTTTTCGATTATAAAATATCATATATCGTACTTATTCACCATGTTCCGAAGACTATCTGCAAGTCCTGAAAGTTGCTGTGCAGAAGCCGATAGTTCTTCTACAGAAGCGTTCTGTTCTTCTGCCGAAGCAGCTACGGATTCAGCTTCATTAGAATTCTCGTCAGCAATCTTGGTCACAGATTTCACCTTTTCAGCGGATTGCTGAAGTTGATCAGATACTTCGTCTACGGCGCCAGATATCTGCTGTATAGAATTCGATACTGAATCTGTTGCCTCTCTTATCTGTTCCAAAGCATCGAGATTTTCCTGAGTAACTGAATCCACATTTTCAGCTTTCTCGCTGACATCTTTAACGCCCTCAACCACTTCGGAGGCATTCTCCTGTGTACTCTCTATTATATCCTTTATATTTTCTGTTTCATCTTGGGTCTCTTCTGCGAGTTCTCTAACGGAGTCAGCTACGACCGCGAATCCTTCACCATGTTCTCCTGCCCTAGCCGCCTCGATAGAAGCGTTGAGCGCTAGAAGGTTTGTCTGTTCAGCAATATTAGAGATGGTATCTATGACCTCTCCAATCTGATCTGATTGCTCGTCTAAGCGGTGAACTTTTTCTGCGGTTATATCTAGTATCTCTTTCAGTTCCTTAACCTCTTCAGAAGCTTTTTCCGCACTTTTTTGTCCCTCATCTGTCTGAGCAGCGACCTCTTCAGCAGACGCGGCTATATCCTCCGTTGATGCTGATGTTTCCTCCATATTAGCAGCTCCGTCTTCAATTGTACGGGCTAAACCTTCAGCCATCTGAGACTGTTCGGATGTACCCTGAGATATCTTCTGAACGGACTCGGTAACGTTTTCCGAAGTCGAACTCAACTCTTCAGACGATGCCGCTACTGTCTTCGACGCATCATTGAGTTCATTTACCGCCTGTTTCAACTCTCTGATGTTTTCTCTAGTGTTCTCCATGCTTTCGTTCACAGCCTCACCCATGGAGAGATATTCTCCTTTCAGTTCTTCTGTCTCGACTTCCTTATCGAGCTCACCTCTAGCTAGTGCTTCCATTACTTCTTTTATCTGTCTTATGGAATTCGTTACTGCTTCTAAAGTCTCATTCACGGAACGGCCCATCTCTTCGTAATCACCTGAAAGTCTATCGGTATCGATATTTACATCTAACTCCCCTTTGGCTAGATTCTGCATCACCTGATTTATCTGGCTTATCGAATCTTCCACGGCACTGACGCTTCGATTCACCGATCCTGCCATCTCGCTATAATCGCCCTTCATCTCGCTGTTATCAATTTTCACCTCTAATTCACCTGCAGCAAGAGAGTTCATAACTCTCTTTATCTCATCCATCGACTCTCTGACTTTATCCATGCTTTCGTTCACTGATTCTGCCATCTCCCTGTAGTTACCCTCCATCTCTTTAGCGTCTATATTCGTGTCCAACTCGCCCTCGGCAAGATTGGTCATCGTCATTCTTATCTGGTCCATGGAGTTCTGCACCGCTTTGATACTTCTGTTTACCGATTCACCCATCTCTTTATAGTCGCCCTCTAACTCGGATGTGTCTATTTTTCTATCAAGGTCACCTTCAGCTAATCCAGACATTGTAACTTTCATGCCATCTAAGGATTTTTTAACCGAGTTGAGGCTCTTATTGACGGAAGTACCCATCTTTCTGTACTCTCCACTCAACCTACTGACATCCACTTTAGTATCTAATTCTCCATTTGATAGAGATCTCATAGATGATTGGATCTCCGATATAGAGTGATTCAGATTGTTTTTCATCTTGTTGAAAGATTCATTCATCCTAGTCAACTCAGTTTCAGATTCAATGATTTTACCGAATATGCCTATCTCTTCACCAATATTGAACTCATGACTGAAATCACCTTCAGCTAATCTATCTGCCTCATCCTGTATTTTTATGAGCCTATCGGTTACAAAATTCTTAACGTACCATGCGGAGAAACCAGCGAAAAAGATAGTCGCTGGGACATAAATAGCTAACCTTTCCAATCCTGTATAACCCGCAAAAACAGTTCCCATAAAGGAAAAGGAACCGGCTATGATAAATACTAGAGTTAAAATAGGAAATGTCAGTGACTTTCTAAATATAAAATAAGAAGCTCCCACAAAGACTAGAACGTAAATCGATGTCCTGATAAAATGCCATACTACATCCATCATTTTAAACACCTTTCTGTCACATAGTTTATTGAATTAAGATTTGATTCCATTTTGCAGGTAGTGCTCATATCTTCCCTCGCCCTATTTATTGACATATCTAGGTTTTAAGAAGAGGGAGGATTTAAAGTTTTTTTACATTTTTCATAATACATCGTCCACTTTCAAATAACTAAAAAATCCTGATAAAAGGCAAAGTTAAAAGCTTTAAATCAAACCTTAACTTCTACTCTCATCGACATCGAGCCAACTTTAAATCTCACATTTCTTGCGTGAGTTCCCCCGATATCTTTACCCGTTATAGGGATGTTTCGATCTTTTAGTTCCTTCAAAACAGCTTCGATATTATCATCACCAATATCGCCTTTTGATTGTGAGGAGAACATGCTAGCCCCACCTGCGATTTTTGCTTCTAAGTTTTTCCTTCTCCCACCTGCCTCTTGAATCTTTTTCACCATTCTATTTATAGCTTTATCAGCGTAGAGAGCGGTTTTACCTTTTCTCTTTTTGTTTCCTTTCCCCAAAAGTATATGGGCCATTCCACCTACCTCATTTTCAGGATCGTAAATTGCGACAGCAACACAGGATCCTAATGCTCTTGCCACCAAGATTTTTTTCTGATTTGTTATTTCCATTTCTCCAATTTTAATCTCTTCTTCTTCGGTCATGTATACTTCCTCAAAGTTTCAGGAGTATTTATCTTGTATTCAATTTTCATAATCATATTGGCCACAACGTATCAAAACAGATTATCCATAAAATCTTCCGTTAGTGAATCGCTCGGTAATAAAATGTACCTTCCTTTGACTCCAACACCTTCAGCAGCGAGTTTTACTTCTGAGATAATTGCATTTTTTTCAAGACCCTCGGAATAACTCAAAAGATTTTCTAGGTATACCCCTATCATATCATGTTTTAATTCCGGTGGAGTGTGTAAAATAGGTAGATCAAAATAATCGCCGATCTCTGCTAAAAAGTTTCCTAGTAGAATATTTCCAACTTCTCTTAGAGCGCTCCTTTCATCTTCTCCCAACTCTTTAGATTTTTCATCTCCTTTTCCGAGCAATTTTCCAGATAGTTTCATCGCACTCGATTCGTCCATCACGAAAAGGGATATTCCACCTTCTCCTTCTTTGAGCTCAGAGTAAAGAATGATACCTAAATTCTCTTTTTCTATTTCCTTTTCAACAAGATCTATCGGATTTGAATAAATATTCAAGATTTCAGTATTAACCGTAGTGCCTAGCATCTTGGATATAGATTCCGCAGATTTACGTGCGGCAGTTTCAAAGATTTCTCTTAAAAGGAAAAGGTTATCTTCGTTCAATTCTATCTTTGTTTCCTCTCTTTGCTCGTTCTCCATAATATGACTTATCTAATCAGCTACGTTTATATATTTGTTTCCCACGCATATAGAATCCGAAGTTATAAAGAATATTTTTCAAAAAAATAAAATTATTAACGTACCTATATCGTCGATTTGTTATCTATTCTTGGCATCTGTAAATAAGGATTGGGAGATGAACAGAAAAAATAAATATACCTAAAGAAATGGGACTGCGCTATGTCCAAAAGTGTCCTAATTGTTGACGACACCAATTTCATGCGTAAGATGTTAAAAGATTTGATCTCTGAAGAATACGATGTTGTTGGTGAAGCGGAGAATGGGAAGGAATGTTTAGAGATGATGGATGAACACGATCCGGACCTTATAACATTGGATGTTATAATGCCGGAGATGGATGGATTAGAAGCTCTTCCAAAGATCAAGGAGAAAGATGGGGATCAAAAAGTCATTATGGTCACCTCAGTAGGACAGCACGAAAAAATAACAGAGGCGATGAACAAGGGTGCAGCAGGCTACATTGTAAAACCATTCGATGAGCAAAAGGTCTTGGAAGAGATCGAAAAGGCCTTCGAAACCTGACTTTATCTTTTCTAGACGATTTGATTAAACTGTTTTCCTTAGACTATTTTAGGACAAAATCATTGTTAATGTATTCTATTATTGACTCTGTTCAGTAGGATAGAAAAAATTATAGAAATATTGAAGAATGAGGTAAACTACAGGTAAACTACTTTTCCATTGCTAAGCTATTTCTGAATAGTAAGATGGACCCTAGTGAATGTGGACACCTCTCATGCCCATTAAAAATCGGAGATTTTATAATTATAATGGACCCAGCTGGATTTGAACCTTAGATTTAGGTTGGAAGGAAAGGTTCAGATAGATAACCGACTCGTCAAAAATTCTTTATATATTGATTACGCTATAAGTCTCAATCCCGAAGAACTCTCTTTGGGTGAATAGTATATATATTGGAGGTAGAGGATGAATATGAAAAAAGTTTGGCTATATGTTTAGTGATCATTTTAATCGCAAGTGTTTTTGGAACGGCGATAGGGATTGGAGTTAGTGTGGAAGACGATTCTTCTTTGTCTGGTGAAAACGTTGCTGTAGAGGATGCTGTAGAGATTAAAGATTGGTACGATCTCAACGCAACTAGAGAGAATCTAAGTGCTGATTATGTTTTGATGAACAATTTGGATGAAGATACCGATGGTTACGACGAGTTGGTCGATACGGAAGATGGGTGGCCCCCGATCGGTAGTGAAGAAAGAAGTTTCACAGGTCGATTTTATGGGAATGGATACTCGATAAGCGATCTCTACATCAATCGTTCGAGGATAGGTTATGACCATATAGGTTTATTTGGAAATCTAGGAGGATCTGGGTTAATAGAGGATGTTGTTCTTATCGATGTAGATGTTACAGGATCTCAATCCATCGGTGGGCTTGTTGGATACCTCGATGGAACTTTGATGGGTTCATATGCCACAGGATACGTGCACGGAGCCCAGATGGTTGGCGGACTGATAGGGTTTAACAACGGTACAGTTCGCAGTCTATATACATCTGTTGAGGTAGGAGCTGATCCTGTTTATTTCCCTGCTAGTGCTTCTGTCGGCGGTCTAACAGGAATCAATCAGGGTGAAATCTTTAGCTCTTATTCAATAGGGAAAGTGATCACTACTGAGAGTAATGCTGGAGGGCTTGTCGGATACAATTATGGACTGGTCTCCAATTCTTATGCTAGAGGCAATGTAGAAGGATTTGACTACGAAGTTACCCACATTGGTGGACTTGTAGGATGGAATAATCAAGGAGTTGTAGAAAATTCGTATTCAACTGGCAATGTTAACGGAACCGATTATGTAGGCGGACTTGTGGGAAGGAACACGGATAGCATGGTGAGAGACTCTTTTTGGGACGTTGAGAGTTCGGGACAAGATAATTCCGATGGAGGTACAGGCAAGACTACATCTGAGATGAAAGATGTTGCTACTTACACAGATACTGATAATGAAGGATTAAACGAGCCTTGGGACTTCGTTGGAGACCCTTACGATGACGAGAGTGATGAGGATATATGGGATATAGATGAAGATGAAGTGATTAACGACGGGTATCCATTTTTGAGTTGGGAAGAAGAGGACGATGATGAGGAAGACGATGACGATATACCTGGATTTACATCTCTCACATTGGTGCTTGGTGTGATGATCGCCGTGGCGATATACCAAAAGAAAAAGGAATGGCGGTAGTAGAGAAGTTCTACCCTCTACCTCTCTATGCAAGAAGAAGTATATATATATAACGGAATAAGATATAAATATCTTGGGTCTGATTAGATTATAAGGACATAATCTTTCAAGGAGGATGACCGGTTTGGATCGTAAATCATTACTCACTAGTTGTATGATCTTGTTACTCGTAATTAGCACTGTTGCCCTTGGTTTTGGCTCTGTAGAAAGTTCTCCTGAAAAAATAAATCAGACAGTGGGATCTGAGAGAAGGGGTTCGATCGATCGGTCAGGTGAAAAAGAAAGGTCTCACGAAGATGAAATTGACTTCGAAACCCATGATCGATGGACAAAGAAACAAGAAGAAAAAGGCGTAGTCTATAGAGGAAAAAATTTTCTAGAAAGGGATGGTCTGTGGTCTCAAAAAAAGGTAGAACATCACTTAGAACAAGAAAACTACACTAAAAGAGACCCTATCTACATAGATGGCAACGATGATTTCAACGAAAAGGCGGAGGAGAATAATTGGTCCGGGAATGGAACGGAACAATCTCCGTACATTATAGAAGGATATGAAATTCGTGGCGTTGATACCGATGTTGAAGAAAACTATGCGATCATCATTAGACATACTGATCTACAATTTGAGGTGCGAAATAATTTATTATATGGTGCTTCGCATCCTCTTCCAAGTTTTTCCACAAGTGCTGTTGCTCTCACAAACGTGGCCAATGGAACGATTCGTAACAACACGATCAGACATAACAGCCATGGAGTTAACTTAATGAGTTCATCTTATAATGAAGTTATCAACAATACCTTAATTGACAACGATGTTGGTAGCAGAGTGAGATCTTCCACCAATAATACATTAGCCGGTAATAATATAACTATCGAGGATGGAAGTCCTATGAGAAATCTTGCAGGTATTGACCTGAGCGCTTCTGAAGACAATCATATAATCGGAAATCGTATATCAAATTACAGCAATAAAGGTATATCTGCATCGATCGGATCTAAAAACAACCTCATTTATCACAACATCTTTATCGATAACGAGGTTCATGCTGTGGATCACGGAGATAATATCTGGAACAAACCTTATCCCATCGGGGGTAACTATTGGGATAATCACACCGGCCCCGATGAATACAGTGGACCGGACCAGGATAAACCTGGTTCGGATGGGTTTGTGGACGAAGCAAAAGAGATCAAAGGTGAAGGGGACAATGTGGACAAATACCCGTTAACCACTCCTACGCCTCCAAAGGTGGAAGAGGAAGATGAAGACGGAATACCAATACCAGGATTCGCCACGACTCTCCTGTTACTGGCAGCCGTCATAGCCGTGGCGATCTACCGAAAGAAGAAACGGTGAGGTACAACTAGCGAGTAAAAGAAAATCCCTTTCCTATTTTCTCTATTCTCTTTGACCTATATCCTAACCTATTCCCCATTAACCGAGACAAAAAAACCCGACGGTTTCACCCGTCGAGGTTGCTGTCCTTATCAGCTTTTTGCAGGGACTTCATGATTCTGTAAGCCCGCATGTGCTTACAGACGTTACCTTCCCTGTACTGAAAGTCAGGGCAGGTGCAGAAGTTCCCTGTCACGTGATA
>SL_8KL_010_SEDDRAFT_10001197_pt1 | contig 22507 bp, 20 predicted proteins | sample SodLakKL_010_SED_4_FD_11160 | JGI IMG/M metagenome (IMG submission 11160) | reverse complement strand
TCCTCCTTTGACCTTCCCTCTTTCCTTCTCCCTGTGCTAAGTGGACCCTGTATTTTGTGGACCCTGTTATTTCCGGTTGCCCTGTTGCATTGCCAGGATCACAACACCGGTTGCAGTGCTATTTTGTATGCTTGTATTGTAACATATAATACTTAATCCCTTCAATGGATTGTTTCCTGGATTCATCGGTTTTTTGCGGCATAAAAAACGGCCTCTCCCTGTGCATCATCGATGACGGGGAAAGGCCGTTCAGATATGTCTGATTTAAAGGCTTCCGGTCGGTTTGACTAGAAAGGACCGAATCCGATGAGGGTTGCTGTGGTGATTGCTACAATACCAACAACTACCCAGATCAACAGTAAAGGGAAGACCCATTTGATGTATCGGTCGAAAGGAATGTTGACAATTGCAAGGCTTGCCATCAATGTACCACTGGTAGGTGTTACGATGTTCGTAAATCCGTCACCATAGTGGAAGGCAAGAACTGCCGTCTGCCGGGTTATTCCCGCAAGGTCCGCAATGGGTGCCATAATCGGCATAGTGGTTGCCGCCTGCCCACTTCCCGAAGGAATCAGAACATTTAAAAACAGCTGGAAGATAAACATTCCGTTGGCTGCCACAACCCGGGGGAAGGTCTCCAGAGAGGATCCCGCAGCAAAGATCACGGTATCGACGATCATTCCCTGCTCCATCACCACAAGAATGGCTCTCGCAACTCCCACAATCAATGCACCGTAGGTCAGATCCTTGGCTCCGGCCACAAAGGAGGCTGCAGTTCCGTTCATTCCAAGCTTTCCGAGAAGTCCTGCAATTACACCAATGGCAAGGAAGATTCCGGAAATCTCGTTAATGTACCAGCCCAGGGAGAAGACTCCGTAGATCATCCAGACAAAACCGATGGTAACTGCCAGAAGAACGAAAGTGTGCTTTCTTTCATACTCCACAACTTCGTGAACATCTTCCTCTTCCGCCACTTCCAATTCCAGTTCCCGTACATAGCTCTTTTCGGGATCATCCTTTATTTTCTTCGCATACCGGTTAATATACCAGATGGTCACCACAAGGAGAACCGCATACCAGATCGCTCTGAAGCCGATTCCTGAGAAAAGGGGAAGCTCGGAAATCTCCTGGGCAACACCGATTGTAAAGGGATTCAGCATTCCCGCTGAGAAGCCCAATCGTGCTCCCACAGACACAATGGCCATTCCCACCATAGCGTCATAGCCGAGTTTTCGACATAAGATTACTGCAATGGGGATAAATGGGATGGTTTCCTCCGCCAGACCGAAGGTCGCCCCTCCAACCGAGAAGAGGATCACAAGACCGGGAAACAGAAGATTCTCCCTTCCTGCAAACTTTTTCACCGCCACTCCCAGGCCTGCATCAATTGCACCGGTTCTCATAATAATACCGAAGGCTCCACCAACGATAAAAATAAATGCAACAATATTGGCGGCTGCCATAATACCCCTCTGCACTGAAATAAATACTTCAAAGGGATGAACAGGTGCAGGCTCAACATAGGTAAAAGACTCGGCATCCACAACGGTTCTTCCGGTTGCAGGGTCCTCCACCCGTTCGTACTCGCCAGCAGGGACAATGTACGTCAGCACTGCTGCGATAATAATAACAATAAATAATAACGCGTATACATGAGGGATCTTTTTCATATTCTCACTCCTTTTTTAAAGGTTTGTGTTGATTTGCCCGGGGTCCCGCTCCACCTCCTTTTTTGATTGGTCGGCAAAATTCTATCACAGATTTGGTGTTTTGTCTATGTATTCTGATAAATTGATTTATTTTTATGTGTTGAACAATTATCTTTGCCGTTCACTGCTTGTACTTCCTTACACTTCAATTCTTCAGAGTTTTTCCGCAGCAAAAAAAGAGAGCCCGTCATTTCATGACTCTCTTCCATTCACTTCTCACCGGTCATTCATCGATCATTTCCTGCTTTTCCATCAATTTTTCGTCTTCCCGTTAATTTTTCGTCCATGAATTCATATATAAGTTCGAAATTGTCACATCGATAAAGGCATCGGTTTCCAAATCGATTACGATCTCCCGGTCCGGAGGAAAAAGATAGAATCCGAAGGATCCCCCGTCCCGGTAATTGAGCCCCGTGGTTCCCGAGGGAGTGAGAGAATAGGTCATTCCCCGATAGGTTGCCCTTCCTGTTGCCTGATAGATACGGTTGAACCCCATGGGTCCGTCCCTATGCTCCACCCCTGAAACCAAAGTCGCACCAAGCAGACTGTAGTTTCCAAGAGTGCGAAAGCTTACCTGATAGTTCGTTTCGTTTTGAACAAATACTTCATCAATGTGGACAAGGTGTTCTCCGTCATCATAGAGAACTTCCCCTTCGTTGCTTTCCAGATCACTGAGGTTGATACGGATGGTAAACTCCCCATCGATGGGTTCCGCATGACGGGTGAAATTCTGATCATCCGCCGCAATATAGGTAATTCCGCTGAACCAGAGCCCCAGATATCCGCTTGCCCACAAAATGAGCACAATTCCCGCAACACCTGCCACAATGCCTGCGATCAACTTTTTTTTCCTCATGGTGAATCTCCCCTTCTATCTTATCAATCATTACAGTTCGATGACCCCAAAATAAATTTAACCTCTATCCTTTAAATACCCACAAACAGGAGACTTCACCATGGGATTGAAAGAAAATTGAAAAAATTATTTAAATCTCTAAGCATACGGGATTACAGCTTCCCCTCTTCTCTTTTTACTTTCTCCAGTTCTTCTCCAAGGTACTCTGCTACTCTTTTCATTCCATAGATCTTGACCTTCGCCTCGGCATCAGGGTTGTAATTGGTATTGGTATTCACATCAAAGGTGTAGATTTTTCCTTTTTCATCCACGATAAACTCGATCCCTGCAATAAGAATGTCATTTGCCTGTAAAAATTCCCGGTATTTCTCCAGAATAGGATGATCAAACCCTTTCATGATCCGGAATTTGGCAGTTTCAGCATCAGTGACGGGACATGGCCCGGTTCCGAGCTCACAGACATCGGCGGGACACAGCTCAAACCCTTCAGAGGTATCGACCTTCACCGCATAGAGAAATTCTCCCCCAACAAATTCGCACCGGGTAATATAGGGGGCCGGCGCCTGAATATACTCCTGAAGCAAGGTCACTCCGTCGATGGAATCTTCAAAGCTTGGACTGAACACATAGTCTTCCAAAGCATCCTGATTATTAAACAGTCGGACTCCCAGACCTTTCCCCGCACGATTGTGCTTTGTGATAAAGGGTTTATCAAACTTTTCCGCAGCCTGAATAATTTCCCTCTTTCCGATGGCTGCAATGGTTCTCGGGGTTCTGATCCCATGGAGGTTCAGAGAGTTGAACTGGGCTGCCTTGCTGATTTCAAGCTTCAAGGCATTCTCACCGTTGATCACTCTCCGGCCGTTCTTCTCCAGCCAGGAAAGGACTGCAGCCGTATATTCCGGTGCAAAGCGATGATCCCGGGTATGGGAGGATGCACTCATCCGGCTATAAAAGACTCCCTTGGGAGGCTCTTTACTCAATTCCAGAATTCCTTTATTCAAAAACCAGTCCTCATAGGGGAGATCCAGCTCATGCAACCTCTTTTTCAAAGGTGCGGTCCACTTCTCATGTTCATGGATGATATAAATTTTTTCCACGCTTCTTCAGCTCCTTTTCCGTTTCTGTTGCAGGACATCTTCGAATTTTCCTCTTCTTATACATTCTTATCGAATCATATGTCCACTATATTTTATATACCCCTCTACTCCCGATTTTATTCTCACTTTATCTTTACTCTCATAAAAAAATCCCCCCGTTGAATCCGGGAGGATTGTGAGTAATCTTCACATCATCGGTTTTTTTGACTTACGACCGGCGAAATATTTTTTTTGCGCCTTTCCCGCCCATCATCCGAAGATAGGCAAAGACCGGTATTAAGTCATGCCGGTCGAAAATAGCGGGAGCCTTGGGACGGCCCAGGGATTTGACTATCTCCCCGAAGGTTCTTGTCTTCGTCTTCAAATATCCCCGGATTGCCCAGATGTCCTCGTAAAGATAATGGAAAACCCGGTTCTTTGTCTCCCTGATTTCCATAGGGGGCAGGGGATTTCCCGTCAGATCCGAATAGAGAATAAAAGGGATATTGAGTCCGATTTTCTCCAGCAGAACATTGAAATTGACAATCCTGACATTGATCTCCATCAGATAGAACTGTCCGTTTTTCTCATCCTTTTTGAATTCCAGCTCCGCAAAACCCCGAAAGCCGATGTCCTCCAGGATCTTCTTTCCGTAATCAAAAATCTCTTCGGTATAGCGGTGCTCCGTATACACAGAAGCTCCATAATCATTGGGATAGAGTCTCAGCAGATGAAAGGTGGTGCAGTGGGTGACTTTTCCCTTGCTGTCCACATAGGCGTCAAAGGTGTATTTATTGGTGTCGGGACCTTCGATGATCCGCTGAACCACAACCTTCAGGCCCGCATCCTCAGCCCGCTTGATCCTCTCCTCAAGCTCCTGTTCATTGAAAACCTTAAACAGCTTCAGCCTGAAGGTTTTTACAAAGCTGTGGGAATCCACGGGCTTGACCACGCAGGGATACCCCAGTTCTTTTTCCACCCGCTCCTTCAAATTCTCAGCCCCGGACTCAATGGTTTCAGGAACGAGAATTCCCTTTTCACTGAGGATCTCAAAGAGACCCTGCTTATCCACCACACGGCTTAGATATCCCTGGGGAAGGTCAGGCAGGAGATAGACAGTTTTCAATTGATCCCAGTGTCTGTCCACAATCTCCACATAGGGATCCGCTGTGGGAATGAGCACAGGAGGCTTTTCCTGTGTTTTTCCGTACTCCATCAGAAACTCGATAAATCCCTCGGGATCCTCCTTGCAATAGGGTCCGATCAGGGATTCATCCACATATTTTGAATAGGAGCCGTAGGCTGTGGGCTTATGATAATCCACAACCGTGACCGGCACTCCTTTTTTTCCCAGACAGCGGATTGTGCTCAATCCGATATAATAATTTGATCCCAAAACCACCGCGCGATGTTTCTCCACTACACAGTCCTCCGATCCCCTTGATTCATTCTTGATTCATAACTGAATCATGGTCGATTTTCTCTCATTAGTGATACTATACCATATTTTCAGAGGGGAGAGAATGGGTTTATGGAAGTGGTTTACTTCAAAAGATTTCTCAGCTCCATCGGATGCTCCTCCATCAGATAAAGAGCAACAACCACGGCCAGCAAGTCGGCGCAGCCTCCGGGACTGATATTCTCTTCGATGAAATAAGTGTTCATCGAAGAGACTGCCTGCCGCCCTTCCTCTGTCATCATTCCTTTCTTATCGATAACAGCAAGAGAGGCTTCCCTGCATTTTTCAAGTCCCTCGGGGCCCAGTCTTGATGCCACTGTGGTGTCCTCCACACATGTGAAAAGATGAAGAAGGGTATGGACCATGGAATCATTGAGACCCATGCCCTGTTCCATGGCTTGGCGAAATACGGGATATCCAACCTTCCGTACCGAGGGAAGACCCCGTTCCACCTCCCCCCGGATTCCTTCCAGACGGTGCTCCATAAAGAGTTTCTCCCCGTTGGTATTCTTTCCATTGGGTTGTACGGACTCCAGCTCCCTGGAAACGATCCCCTCACAGATCACCGCCACCTTCTCACAGATCCTCTTTACGGTGATATCTCCTGTTTTACCCGCCATTCCTGCAGCAGCGGCCACAATTCCTCCCAGAAACAGGATTCCTCTCTGGGTGTTCACCTGATCCGTCAGAGCAAGAAATTCCTTTTCCGCGTTGATTCCCTGGGGTCGCAAAGCCTCCAGCAGAGGCTCCTTTTCGTCCCAGTCCCTTCCCATCTGGGCAAAGAGACTGAAATAGGGAGAGATGGCGGCACTGCTGAGGAGAAAGCTCATCATGTTCATATCCCGGTGGGCTCCCATGGAGTTGGGGCTTACAAGGCCTGGAGAAGGCTCACAGGCAACCTCCAGCAAAATCCCCGCCGTCATTGCCTGACCGATCTTCATTGCTTCTTTGGATACATTCCACTCATTCCTGCTCATCCCGAATCAATCCTTTACGAATGATTTCTTCCACTTGATCCTTCACTTCCCCCGGTTCATGTCGCCGACCCCGATAGCATTCAATGGCTGGATCTTCACAGACCAGACATCGTCTGCCTTCTCTGGAAAAGTCTCTTCTGGACAGTCCTCTGCCCTCTTCATTGATCACGTCAATATCGAAAATCCGGCCCAGAGGTTGAATTTCTTCGATGTCCATAGTTTTCTCCTTTACCCTGACTGCCGGAAGGTTCACGGCCCAAAATCCCTCGGGTCCCCATTTTCCCATCCTGTGATGATGCTCTGCCATGTATCCGGCAAAAGTTTCCGACAGTACCCTGAGAGCGCTATGAAACACCTCTTCAAACTGAGGATATTCCTCATAGCCCCCGGGAAGATTCAATGTCAATGAGATAACAGGAAGGGAGTGACGCTGAAGAAGCTCCTGTTGAAAATCCTTGCGCTCCTCTTTTGCCTGCATCACCCTTTTCATCAATCGATCTCTGCTGTCCGTGTTTGTGTCATTCATCATCTCACCCTGTTTCCACGTTAGCAGTCCCTTGATCATTCCACCACTCTCCGGATCACATCAATAATGGTTCCGTCCCGGTATTCCACAAGCCCTACGATTTCATCGGAGGTTTTGATTTTCTCGGGTTTTCCCGTCAGGTTTTCTGCAATGGCCTTCAGTTCTTCCATGGACATCACATTCAGTCCCGCAGTCCTGAATTTCTCTTCCAGGTCCTTGCGGGCGGGATTCACTGCAATTCCCCGCTCCGTTACCACCGCATCGATGGTTTCTCCCGGGGTAATCACAGTGGTCACTTCATCAACGATAATGGGAAGACGTCCCCGGAGCAACGGCGCCACCACAATGGAGAGCTTCGCTCCTGCCGCAGTATCACAGTGTCCTCCCGATGCTCCCATAATTACGCCGTTGGATCCGGTGATTACGTTGACGTTAAAGTCCACGTCGATCTCCGTGGCACTTAAGATCATAATATCCAGCTGATTGGCGGCACAGCCTTTGTTATGGGGATTGGCATAAAAGTCCGCCGACATCTCCACATGGTTGGGATTGGTTTTAATGGATTCCACCGCTTTCAAATCAAAACACTGGACATCCAGCAGAGTCTTAAACAGACCTTCATTCAGCATGTCCACAAGATATCCTGTGGTGCCTCCTGCGGCAAAGCTTCCTTTAATTCCATCCTGAATCATTTTCTTTCTGAGAAAATGGGCAACCGCCAGGGAGGGTCCCCCGGTCCCCGCCTGAAAGGAGAAGCCTTCCTTGACGAGACCCGATGCAATGACCGCCTTCGATGCTTCCTCGGCAATCATCAGCTCCAAAGGATTTTTTGTGATTCGGGTAGCTCCTGAGACGATTCCTGCAGGATCACCGATTTTCTCCACCTTTACCACGTAGTCCACCAAAGTTTGGGGAATACTGATAGGGGTTGCGGGATAATCCACAAGATAATCCGTAACCACCACAACCTTTTCTGCATACTCCGCATCGGCCATGGCATAACCCATGGAACCGCAAGCCGTTGGTCCTTCCACTCCGTTCACGTTCCCATAGGGGTCCACGGCAGGGGCAGCCAGAAAAGCGATATCGATCTTTGTCTCTCCCGCTGCGATGGCCCTTGGCCGTCCACCGTGGGAGCGGATGATCACTGGCTTCTTTAAAATTCCGTCCTTTGTAATGGCTTCTCCCAGCTCTCCGCGGATTCCGCTGGTTTCGATTCCTGTCACTACGCCGTTTTTAATATGCTCAATCAGAGGTTTATGAACACCCTGGAGAGAGCTTGCAAAAATAGTAATGTCCTTAATCCCCATCTCCGCCACTTCATCCATCACCTGATTGACCAGGAAATCTCCGTTTCTGAAATGATGGTGGAAAGAGAGGGTCATACCGTCTTTGATTCCACATTTGATCAGACTTTCTTTCAAGTCTGAAAGTACTTTGTTTCCGCCTTTAAAGGCACGGGGAAGCTTCGTTGCATGCTTCACCCCTTCGGGTTCACAATTGTATGCTCCCTGAAAGGCCTTCAGTTCTCCGATTCCCTCCATAGAAGCGGGAACCTCCCGTCCGATTGCATTTTTCACTGTCTTNATCATCTTTCCACCTCCTATAAGATCTTTGCGCCCCTGGCCAGTCGAACCACTTTCGCAGCCCGGGCCACCACAGGAGCATCGACCATTTTTCCATCCAATGAGATCACACCCAGTCCCCGTTTTTCTGCATTATCAATGGCCTGCATTACACGAAGGGCTTTCTCCACTTCTTCGTCAGTGGGGGTAAACACGTCATGGACCACGGGAATCTGACTGGGATGAATCACGGACTTTCCGGCAAAACCCAGTCCCTTGGCGGATTCCACTTCCTTTCGGAATCCTTCCATGTCCTCCACATCGGCAAACACCGTGTCGATGGCATCAATTCCTGCAGCAGCGGCGGATAGAACGATCTGGGACCGGGCCACAAAAAGCTCCTCTCCCCCTTTACTTCTCTCAGCCCCGATCGTTCGGGTAAAGTCTTCGGCACCGAAGGATATTCCCGTCATTCTTTCGCTTGCTGTGGCAATTTCAGGAGAATTAATCACTCCCTTGGCTGTCTCAATTGCTCCAAGAATTTTCACTGAACCCGATTCTATATGATGCTCCTCCTCCAACTCAGCAAGGAGTGCATCCAGCTTTTCAATGTCCTCTTTTGCTTCCGTCATGGGAAGGCGGATGTTTCTGAGCCCCGCCTTCACCAGCTCCCTCACATCGGTTTCTCCGAAGGGGGTATATAAAGGGTTGACCCGGGCTAAAATCTCAATTCCCTGGTAATCAACGGTTTTTAATGCTTCCACCAGCAAATCCCTGGCACTGTCCTTCTCCCGAAGGGCAATGGCATCCTCCAAATCAAAAATGATGCAATCCGGTTGAAAGACTGTTGCATTCACCATCATATTCGGATTGTTTGCCGGAACAAAAAGCATGGTTCGTCTTAGCGGCTTCATCCGATCTCCCTCCCCATCGCCCGCTTCACAGCGGTTTTCACTCTGGCACGAACGGCAAAATCCAATGCACCCTTGTCGACGATTTTTATATGCCCTTTTGTCACATTCATTTCCTCCAGTGTCTCATTGACCACCTTAAGTATCTGCTTTCCGAATTTCTCTTTGACGATGCTTTCCAGTTCTATGTCCAGATCCTCCCGGACCATCAGATTGACCGTCACCATCAGATCATTGGATTCCAGGCTTCCCGCCTGTCCGATTCCTTTGTTTTCCATGGACGTTCCTCCTTCATCACGTACTCGTTACGCATTTGTTGCATACTCGTTAAAAGAGAGCCAGACCTCATTCTTCTGACTCTCTCTTATTGTCTCACTTCCGACGTTTCGGTTCAATAGCGATATCCTTCAGATTGATTGGAGCATTCAAATTCCTCTTATGCAAAAATACTGAAGAAGATACTTGCAATGACCAGGATCATTCCTCCGCCAAGACGGGATGCAATCTGACCATAAGAGATAAGATCCATTCTCTTAGCAGCTCCAAGCACCGCCAGGTCACCGGAACCTCCACGGTTGGCCATACAAAGACCAGCAGTTACAGCTGAATCGATGGGGAAAAATCCGACCAGATATCCGATAATCGCACTTCCTGCGATCGCTCCTGTAACAATAACTGTTGCAATAAAAACATTTCCTAAAGTAATGGCTGCGAAAAGCTCACCAAGATCGGTATAAGCAATTCCCACTCCTGCCATAATGACCCAGATAAACTGACCGGAGAAAAAACTTTGAAGCTTCTTTGCTCCACCCTTCAGCTCATCAGGAATAATTCCGATTGCGTTAAAGATGGCAACGAAGATCACCATATAAGCATACTGATGAATCACCACTCCTCCGATGGAAGGGAGGATATATCCGGAGAACAGTCGTCCAAGGGCATAAAACATGGCTGCCAGCACAAGTCCCGCTGCGATTTCCCGATGGGTAATCTTCACTTCCTTCTTATCCTTTGCATCAATGAAGGCTTTTTCATTTCGAATCAGATCAGAACCATCTCCGGTAAGACCCTTCCTCGCTTCACCCAGCTTATTCAGAAGGGCTCCTGCAAAAATGGCGACGATGTTGGCGATGGTTAAAATTGCAATGGCAAAGGAGTAGTATCCTTCCTGGGATTGTCCGGTGACCTCATGCCAGATTTCACTGAGGGGAATGGCTCCTCCGCCGTTTCCTCCACCCATTATAGGAAGAACATACAGCATAACCACTTCGGTAAAGGGAATTCCCATAAAAAATCCTGCTATACTTCCCAGCAGTCCCGCACCTAGAACGCCACCAAGAACTGCGGGGATATACCCTGCGAAGGATCTGATCAATAATTTACGATTCACTGACAGGATGGACCCTGTAATAAGTACGGTGATAAATAATGTTAAAAATCCGGTTCCCGCCATAAAGTTGGAAGTGGACTCAATATATCTTTCGGGCAGAATTCCCTGGTAGACAAGATATGCCGCACCGAGGAATGCCAGTATTGCTCCCCCTCCGATGTACTCCTTCCAGATCGGGATTCTATCGCCGATCTCTCCAAAGGTGATCCCGAGAAAATATAAAACTGCAAATCCTCCTGCCAGATCCGTAGAAATGGTTTCCGTTGCCAATCCCGCCACCATAATTACCGCAAAGATTGCATAAATATATAAGGGCATGCCGAACATCTTGAGTGTAATTCCTGTCGCTTTCTTTTTTTCTTTACTCTCTACTTTTACATTGGCTTCAACACTTGTTTCACTCATCCTTTGCACCTCTCTTTTTAATATTTCCCTGAAATCCTTATTTCTTCAATCCCTCTCTTTTCCCTTTTCCATTGCTTCTGCCTCCGCCCTCATCAACCACCTCTTTCAATGATAGTTTGAAACATAGTATGTATTTACTCAATTTTCGGTATTGTATACCGGTATACATTATTCGGTAAAAAAAAAGCTTTCCCGATTACTTTGAAACCGAATCCAGAAAAGCTCTCTTTGCATTGGCTGCATGGTTTCTTGCCAAAGTCTCAACACCCTCTGAATCTCCTTTTTCCAAGGCTGTTACAATCTCCACATGCTCTCGATAAGCCTCTTCCCGACGTTCCATCGGCATGAGTGTGATGTGTCTGAGACTGCCCAGATACTCATGGATGTGATTGATCATGGAAATCAGACGTTTATTATTGCAATTGTTCAAGAGTAATTGATTATAATCGTGATGAAGATTCAAATAATGCTCAAAATCCTCCCCATCAATAGAGTCTCTCATTCTGATGAGGATCTTTTTGAGTTCCCGAATCTCTCCGTCACTGATCTTCTCACAGGTTTTTCGTGCCATGAGCCCTTCCAGAACCTCCCTGAGATCATAGATTTCAATGGCATCTTCAATCGAAACACCTTGTACCACAGCACCCCGTCTGGGATAGTTCTTTACCAGTCCCTCGCTCTCCAGTTGGCGCAGAGCTTCTCTGACAGGGGTTCTGCTGACTCCCAGATTTTCTGCAATGGTGCTTTCCACAAGGCGTTCTTCTTTTTTTAATGCTCCTTCATAGATCGCCTGCTTTATTTTTTCAAAGACAATCTCCCGCATTGGTCGGGGATCGCTTAAATCAACTTTTTTAAGATTCATCATTTTTTCTCCACCTTTTTTGGTATCCTGGTATACAATTTCGAATTTGCTCTTATTGTATCACACTTGTTTAAGTTTTCAAACAATTTTTTTGAACTTTTTGTGAAAATCCTGTCACGATTTAGTGGCGACCTTCTCTTTTTCTCATCTTTTCAATGATTTCCCCGCCTCTTTCAGTCAGCAGAAATTCATATGTGCTATCGGGAACAAGATGCCTAACCTCCTCAACTCCCCCTTCAACGAGACCCTTTCGTACAGAGGATGCACTGATTGCAACATCATTCCACTCCTTTCGTGAAATGACCCTGACTTCAATCCCCGCTTTCGGCAGCTCCTCAGCCATACTTCTGTTATAGAGATTCGTTACCTCACAGTAGGGCTCCTCCCCCACATAACGGCGCCGGATCCCCAAGGCAGGTGCCAGATACTTTCGAAAAATCTCCACATCCAACAGGGTCTGACTGCGCAGGAGATTCTCCTCCCCTTTAATAAAATAGGAGGGAAAGGTGGCACTGGAAATCACGTAATCTTTGCCCTTATGCACCTTCACATTGGAAAGATGGGCCACTCCTTTTTTCACAAGTTCATACCTCACTTCCGAAGGAAAGCTGGATCGATCCTCCCACAAAAGGAAAATATGCAGAACATCGCATTCCTTCGCTGCAGTTTCAATCAGATACTGATGGCCCAGGGTAAAGGGGTTGCAGTTCATCACAACGGACCCGATGATGCTCCCTTCCTCCTTCTTTTTCTCAAGCTCCCGGACATAGCCATGAATCCCGTCCTTCATGTTTTCCATCAAGCATACATGATCCTTGATTTCCGCAATTGTGTAGAACCCCACATCTTCAAAGAGGGCTTTGTACTCCGGCTTTGTATAGATAAACAGATGGGTCTCTCCACGGTAGAATGCTTCATTGACAAGCTCGGTGACGATCCTGTTAGTAATCCCCTCTCCTTGATGGTCCTTTCTGACTGAAAGGGATTTCAGCACTTTTCCGCTGAGGGATCCTGTGCCGATCAGTTCTTTTTTTCGAAACACTCCGATGGTATATTCCGCATCCTTCTCCAGCTCAAGTTCCTCTTCCGATAAAAACCGTCGTATCCGCTCCAGGTCCTTTTCCGTATTCATTTCCCGAACTGTGGTCTCAAACTGTTCATACATCTCTTTTCCTCCTTCACACCCTTCTGTGGCTCCTGTACTTTCTTCATTTTTTCATTGTCATCATTATAACAGTTTTTTGATCCCAACAGAAATTCTCATAAGAAAAACCCCTCAGAAATCCTTCCAAAGGGTCTTTATCGTCCTGCCCGCTCATCACCGTTCTTATTGATGACTCACCATGTTCACGGCTCTCTCAAACACCTCTCCGTTGTCATAGGTAAACGTAAAAAGCATTTCGTCATACTCTTTCTCATCCACAGGGATGTTCTTATGATAATGGTGATGACCGGGCTCCTCCCTAGGTTCCAGCTCCAATTTCTTCACCTGCTGTCCTTCCTTCATCAAAAAAGCCTCCACCCTCTCCAGTTGATATTTCGGTGCCGGTTGATAGCGGTCCATATCGATGTTGATGTTGTATTCCGGATCATTTCCTCCCCGGTAATGGACATTGATGTAAAGGGGATGATACAGCTCATATTTCATTCCGCTGAAATGCATAAGCTCTTCTCCCGTGGTTCTCCGCTCATCGTTATACTCCGTCGAAACATAGTGACGGAGATAATCATGCTGCCGTTCCTCCTGCGTCACCCATTCTTCCACTTCATTCATGCGATCCCCCGGTGCACTGCCGGAGTACTGAACCCGGATCTCCGGCTCAACGGTCATCTCCAGCTCAAGCACTGTCCTGAAGAGACCTGTCGACACTTCCTCCATCTCAACCCGCTGAAAATCTTCTTCTCCAGGAAGAAGGTAGTGAAAGTACACCGCCTCTCCTGCACGATAGTCACGAATTCTCCACTCAGCTGTGATCTCCTGCAGGTTCTCCCCTTTACTGTCAAAATCCATGTTCCCTCTGCTCCACCATCGCTGCTCCTCCTGCATTTGGCTGACCTGCTGCTGAATTCGGCTTACATCATGGGATATTTCGCTGCGTATATTATGCAGGCGGTTTTCAATCCGCTGCAAGTCTCCGGACTGTAAGCTTCGGCTGTAGTAGGTGAAAATGAGTAATGCAATAATGATTCCTATGTAGATTTTTTCCCGTTTCTGATCCATGGTGTCTTCATCTCCTTTTTTTCTTCTCTCTTTCTCTGTGCCCATTCTCTCCCTTTTCCATCGTACCCTGTTTCAGTCCTCCCTTTTCCATCTCCTCCGAGTTCCATTTTTTCACTTTATCATGATTTTCCGGATTTTCAAAGGCTTTTCATGTTTTTTGGCACTGCAACTCTTTAGACGGCTGTCCTTTCAGAACCGTTCCCTGAATTCCTGAAATCTTAACAAAAACTTTGCAGAAATCTTACGTTAGATTGTTGACAAAGCCAAAAAACCATACTATCATAAGAATATACTTATAATTAATTTCACTCATATAAGGTGGTGAATCAATGGACAGTCAATTTAAAGTATTGGGCGACCAAAACCGGCTTAGGATTCTGCATCTTCTCATGCACCGGGATCTCTGTGTCTGTGAGATTGAAGAACTTCTGGGAACCACCCAGTCCAATGCATCAAGACATTTAGGAAAACTGAGACAGGAGGGAATCATCTCCGGAAGGAAAAAAGCTCAGTGGGTGCATTATGAGATCAGTCCCGAATTTATGAAATCCCATCCCCTTCTCTACCGGTACCTGAAGGAACGGATGGAAAAGGAGGACCCCTATCTGAAGGATCTTACTGCATTGGAGCGCTTTATCGAAAAACAGGAAAGCTGCAACACCCTGGTCAGATAGCCCTCGAGAAGAGACTGACGGGAAATCAATCATACTTAATCATTGGAGGCGATAAATTTGAATCAGAAAAAGAAAGAATCAGCACGAAGTGAAATGGACTTTTTCAGTCGAAACCTTACCCTTTGGGTGGCCCTTTGTATTATCATCGGAGTGGCCATCGGTCAGTTTTTACCTGTAATTCCCGATACCCTGCAATTGTTTACCGTCGAAGAAATTTCAATCCCTATTGCGGTTTTGATCTGGTTAATGATCTACCCTATGATGCTGAAAATCGATTTTAAAAGCATCGTTGCTGCAACAAAAAAACCCAAGGGTCTTATTGTCACATGCACAGTCAACTGGTTAATCAAGCCCTTTACCATGTATCTGATTGCAGCGTTTTTCTTCCGGTTTGTGTTTCAAAACTTTCTTTCTCCCGAACTTGCCAATCAGTATTTAGCGGGAGCGGTCCTTCTCGGCGCGGCCCCTTGTACCGCCATGGTCTTCGTCTGGAGTCACCTGACAAAGGGGGACCCGGCCTACACATTGGTACAGGTTGCGGTGAATAACATCATTCTCCTATTTGCCTTTACGCCGATTGTGGCCTTTTTACTTGGAGTTTCCGATGTTCCCATCGCCTACGGCACTTTATTTCTTTCCGTTGCTCTTTTTATCGTTATCCCTCTTGTAGGCGGATTTATTTCGAGAGAGCAGATCATCAAACGAAAGGGTCTTGACTACTTTGAGAATGTATTTTTAAAGAAATTTGATAACATTACCATGATCGGTCTTCTTCTGACCCTCATCCTGATCTTCACCTTCCAGGGAGAAGCTCTTGTGAATAATCCGCTGCATATTGCATTAATTGCAGTTCCACTGATTATTCAAACCTTCTTCATCTTCACCATCGCCTATGGATGGGCGAAGGCCTGGAGACTGACCCACAACGTGGCATCTCCCGGAGCCATGATCGGTGCAAGCAATTTCTTTGAACTGGCTCTTGCAGTATCCATTGCACTATTCGGGCCTCAGCATCCCGCAACCCTTGCAACGGTGGTGGGAGTGCTGGTGGAAGTTCCTCTGATGCTGACACTGGTTCGCATTGCCAATAAAACCAGGCACTGGTTCCCGAAAAAGGAAGGAGAGAAAGCGGGAGTTCCCTCATCATAAAGGAGGGAAAAGGACGAAAACGGTAGAACGAATAGAGGAGGTAAAATATGCTATTTGAAAAAGTCTTATTGGCCACAGATTATTCCCGACCCTCAGAACAGCTTTTTCATTGTCTGCCGGAGCTTAATAACTTCGGACTGAAGGAAGTCATTCTTGCCCATGTTGCTGATACCCACTCTGCCGGCGGGAATGTGGTGGAGTTCCAAAAGCACAACGAAAAGAGGCTTGAACCCTATAAAAAGAAACTTGAAGAGATGGGGCTGAAGGTCACAGTGAAGGTTCCCATCGGATTTATTTCCGAAGAAATCAACAACTTGGCCGAGGAGGAAAAAGCCTCATTAATTCTTGTTGGTTCCCACGGAAAAGGCATTATCAAACAGCGGTTCCTGGGAAGCACCACCACCAATATCCTGAGAAAGACCACAACCCCTGTCCTGGTGGAAAAGTTCAAAAACCTTGGGACCGACGAATGCGAAGCCTTCTGCAAACAGAAATTTCTCAGAATGTTGATCCCAACCGATTTCTCCACCCATTCCATGAGGATGATTGAAGAAATCAAAAAGGCTGAGAACATCAAGGATCTGGTGCTTCTCTCAGTACTGGAGCAATCAGAAAGTCATGAGGATGTACAAGAGCATAAATCCATTCTTGAAACAAAGCTCAAGGCTCTGCAAAGTGAGCTTCAAGAACTGGGCTTTACAGTCGCCATCAAGATTCGTGAAGGAACTGCTTCAGAGAATATCCTTGAAATTGCAAGCTATGAAGATGCCACTGTCATTGCAATGCCGAAAAAAGGTGCCGGAAGCATAAAGGAACTGCTGATCGGCAGCACAACGGATGCAGTGGTTCGAAAATCCGAGATCCCGGTTCTTATCTTTCCTGCTGAACAGAAAAAATAAATCGTCTCTAAAACAAAAATCTCCCTTGGACCTTCATCAGTCCAGGGGAGATTTTTAAAACAGATCTATTCATTCAACACCCCTTCAATAAACACCTTCACGATGTCGGGATCAAACTGGGCTCCGGCACACCATTCCAGCTCCCTGATGGCATCCTCCTTCACCTTCGATTGCTGATAGGAACGGTTGGCAGTCATGGCTTCATAGGCATCCACCACGGCAAGGATTCTTGAATAGAGAGGAATTTCCGACCCCTTCAGCCCTTCAGGGTATCCTTTTCCGTCGAAGCGCTCGTGATGATGGAGAACCGTCTCCGCCAAATGGCTGTATTCCTCCACCCCTTTCAGGATATTGTATCCCGTTACGGAATGGATTTTTACCTTCTCCCATTCCTCTCTGGTCAACTTCTTTCCTTTATTGAGGATCTCGGGAGATACATTGATTTTCCCAATGTCGTGGAGCTCACCCAGAATTTTTATCTCCTTTACCTCTTCCTCACTGAATCCCATAACTCTTCCCATTGCCTCGCAATACTGAGAGACCCGCTCGGTATGAATCTGCTCCCGGTCATATTTCTGATTGATGTGTTTCAGAACCGTTGCAATGGTTTGGCTTCGCATCTGTTTTCCATGCTTTAATTTATCCTTGTACATCCGGTTGTCCGCTTCTTTTTGAATGTCCAGAATCTCCTCTTTCATATCGGTTTTTACTGCGTAGCCCAGTGCCAGGGAGACGATGACGGAATCCAGGACAAACTTTGCGGTTTCCTTACGGATCCGTTCAACAACCGCTTCAGCTGCATCCTCATTGGTCTGGGGGAGAAGTATCACAAACTCGTCCCCACCGGTCCGGGCAATGATATCATCCTCACGGCATTCGTTTTTCAAAAGCTTAGCGACGGTTTTCAAGAGCTGATCCCCTGCATCATGACCATAGGCATCATTGGTGAGCTTCAGACCGTTCACATCGCAGACAACCACGGTAAAAGGAAGGTTTCTCCGTGTATCCAGCCGGGAAATTGCATCCTCCAGATAACGACGGTTATAGAGGCCGGTCAAATGATCGTGAAAACTGAGATATTCCACTTCCCTCTGCTTTTCCCGTTTTTCCGTATAGTCCCGGAACACGATGACGACGCCGGTAATCTTTCCCTTCCGATCTTTAATGGGTGCAGCACTATCCTCCACGGGGATTTCCTTCCCGGCTTTGGAGATTAAAACCGTATTTGATGCCAATTCAATGATTTCTCCCGACAAGAGCACCTGCCTGACAAGGTCATCGCAGGGTTTTTTCGTAAATTCATGGGCAATCCTGAAGACCTGCTTCAGGAGCACCCCTTCTGCTTCCTTCTCTGTCCATCCCGTAAGATATTCCGCAACCTTGTTCATCATGGTGATCCGCCCTTTAGGATCCGTGGAAATAATTCCATCCCCTACGGAAAGGAGGGTAGTCCGCAGTTTTTCCTTTTCGTTATGGATCTCCTCCTCCATCCGGACTCTTTCAGTCACGTCCCTCTGAATTCCCACATAGGCATAGGGTATTCCCTCATCATCTTTGAGGGGGGTGATTTTCATCTCACAGATAAACTCCGTCCCGTTTTTTTTCACATTCAGAGCTTCTCCGCTATAGACTTCTCCTCCGATCAATGTCTCATAGATGTTTTTTTGCACTTCGTCCTTTTCTCCTTCTGCATTGAAAATTCCGGCAGACTGTCCCATCAGTTCATCCACGGTATATCCATAAAGCTCTTCCGTCTTTTTATTGGCGTAGGTCAATCGGAAATCGGAATCGGCAATGGCCACCGACTCGGAGACATTCATCATGACTGCGCTGATAAACCGGTCCTGCTTTAATGCTTCTTTTCGATCGGTCACATCAAAGGCCACATGAAGCTTGGCAATGCGGCCGTCGGTCCATCGGATCACCCGGTCGGTACAGTCATACCACCGATTGGTCACATGATTAAAGTATTCCCAGTTGAGGATCTTCTCATCTGCAGGACTCCACTCCTTTAAGTCCTCCAGACGGCAAAAAGAGCACGGCCCGTCCTCTTCGGGATGGATCTCCTCCCAGCAGTTTTTCCCTACCAGGTCTCCGAAGGCATCCCTTCCGTATTTATTAATAAAAAGGATTTCTCTCGTTTCAAAATCAACCACATAAATCAAATGGCTCATGTTGTTGAGCACAGACAGCATCTGGTCCTGCTCTTCCCTGAGGCGCCCCTCCAGTCTTTCCCGATCCATGACATCAGCTTCCAATCGGTTCAGCGTCTCCTGCTCCTTTGTAATATCCCGGAAGATGGTGGAGAAATGACCTTTCTTATCACTGAAGGCACTGATTTCGAACCATTTTTTCAAGGATCCGGAATATTCCTTGAAGACGGCAGGTTCACCGGTCATCGCAACTTTTCCATAGGCATCGATCCAGGGAAACTCATCGTTTTTCATTTCAGGTAGAACCTCTGTCACTTTTCTGCGTAGGATCTCCTCCCTCCGGAGTCCCGTCATTTTCTCAAACCCTTCATTCACATCGAGAAATATGTAATTTACCGGTTTTCCCCCGCCGTCAAAAATCATCTTATGATGGGCAAACCCTTCTGGAATGGCCTTTACGATGTTCCTGTATTTTCCGATTTTCATCCTCTTCACACCCCTTTTCCCGTCAATTTCCATTCTTTCCCTCTATTATATCCATTCCCCGTGACAATCTCAAACTTTTTGACAATTCTAAAATGAATTTCAGCCCACCGGACAAAGGTAAACCCCCGGAGAATCCTCTCCGGGGGAATTTCCCGGTAAATTGTCTTACTGCAGATCAAACCGATCTGCATTCATAACCTTATTCCAGGCTTTCACAAAGTCGTAAGCAAACTTCTCTTTTGCATCATCGCTTCCATAGATTTCAGAGATCGCCCGAAGCTCGGAATTGTGACCGAAAATCAGGTCCACCCGGGTTGCCGTCCATTTGACTTCATCGGTGTTCATGTCGATTCCCTCAAAGAGATCCCGATCCCCGCTTTTCGGCTTCCACTTGGTATCCATATCCAGAAGGTTCACAAAGAAATCGTTGGTTAAGGTTCCGGGATTCTCTGTAAAGACTCCATGCTTCTCTCCATTGAAGTTGGCATCCAGAGTTCGCAGACCTCCAAGAAGCACCGTCATTTCCGGTGCTGTAAGACCAAGAAGCTGAGCTTTATCAACCAGCATTTCTTCCGGTTTTACCGCATATTTTTCCTTCAGATAGTTTCTGAATCCGTCGGCCTTCGGCTCCAGCACATCGAAGGAGTCGGTGTCGGTCTGTTCCTCGGTTGCATCGGTTCTTCCCGGTGAGAAGGGAACCTTGACTTCAACCCCTGCATCCTTTGCAGCTTTTTCAACTGCAGCGCATCCGCCGAGAACGATCAGGTCCGCCAGCGTGGTTTTCTTGTTGCCCGACTGCTTTCCGTTGAATTCATCCTTGATGTTTTCAAGGACTCCCAGAACTTTCAGCAGCTGATCCGGATGATTCACTGCCCAGTCCTTTTGAGGGGCCAGGCGAATCCTCGCACCATTGGCTCCGCCACGGTAGTCTGAGCCTCTAAAGTTTGATGCGGTTGACCATGCGGAATAGACCAGCTCCTGAACAGTCAGCCCTGAATCGAGAATTTTTTTCTTCAGTTCCTCTATATCATTTTCTTCAATCAGATCAAAATCCACCTTCGGTACAGGATCCTGCCAGATAAATTCCTCTTTTGGAACCTCTGATCCGATGTAGCGGGTAACCGGTCCCATATCTCTGTGGGTCAGCTTAAACCACGCCTTGGCAAAGGCCTCCGCCAACTCCTGGGGATTCTCCAAAAAGTGTTTTGAAATAGGCTTGTAAATCGGATCCATCCGAAGGGCCATATCCGCTGTGGTCATCATCGGAGCCCATCGTTTATGAGGATCGTGGGCATCGGGGACTTCCGTTTGGGCTTCCGGCTCAACAGGATGCCACTGATAGGCGCCGGCAGGGCTTTTCGCCAAATCCCAGTCGTACTTGAAAAGAGTTTCCAGATAAGTGTTATCCCATTGGATCGGAGTCTTTGTCCAGGCACCTTCAATTCCGCTGCTGATGGTGTCGGCTCCTTTTCCGGTTCCCATGCTGTTTTTCCATCCAAGTCCCTGCTCTTCAATTTCCGCTGCTTCCGGCTCGGGACCCAGTTGATCAGCATCTCCTGCGCCGTGGCATTTACCGAAGGTGTGACCTCCGGCGACCAGGGCGACAGTTTCATAATCATCCATGGCCATTCTTGCAAAGGTATCCCGGATGTCCTTTCCTGATCCGATGGCACTGGGCTCTCCATTGGGACCTTCCGGATTCACATAAATCAGACCCATCTGAACCGCCGCCAAGGGGGTTTTCCAGATCCCGGTCCCCGGTGTATCGCTCATCACCGAGCCACTCCTCTTCCGATCCCCAGTAGGTATCCTCTTCCGGCTCCCAGATATCCTCCCGTCCACCGGCAAATCCTATGGTTTCAAAGCCCATGGACTCCAGTGCGCAGTTTCCGGCAAGAATCATCAGATCCGCCCAGGAAAGCTTATTCCCATACTTCTTTTTAATGGGCCAGAGAAGTCTTCTTGCTTTATCAAGGTTTACATTGTCAGGCCAGCTGTTTAAGGGAGCAAACCTCTGATTTCCCGTGTTACCTCCGCCCCGTCCATCCTGCATACGGTAAGTTCCAGCACTGTGCCAGGCCATACGGATCATCAGGGGTCCGTAATGACCATAATCCGCAGGCCACCAGTCCTTGGAATCCGTCATTAAATCATATAAATCCTGTTTGACCGCTTTCAGATCCAGCTTTTTGAATTCCTCTGCATAATTAAAGTCTTCACCCAGGGGGTTCCGCACCGCAGGATTTTGATGAAGAATCTTAAGATTCAGCTGATTCGGCCACCAATCCCTGTTTCCTGTTCCTCTTCCGTGTTTCACATTGCCGACTGCTCCCGTTACGGGACATTTGTTCTGTTCGCTCATGACATACCTCCTTTTAGATTTACACACAATCCATTAGCATATACCACGTATACCCAAATCCATCGTTCATCCTTCAAATATAGTGAATTTTCCCACAAAAAAATGCCCTTGATCAATCAAGGGCATTTTCATCCTTTGAAATTGCTTAAAATCCGAAGTCCATAATTTCATAGTCCTCCGGAACTTCAAAATCTTCGTCAGTCACATCTCCCACTCGAAGGTTGGTGACCTGCATCACATAGTCGTCCTCTGGATTCGGTCCGCTGCTTTCGATCCGCATGGGAATTCCGTACTCATAATGAATCCACATTTTGTATTCGATATCTTCAAACCGGTCGATCACCACAAAGGTGCGTACACCGTTCAGGGTCTCTTCTCCCACATACTCCAGCCGATCCCAGTCATCGTCAATCATAAACTCATCGGCACGGGGTTCATCATCGAAGTCGCCCTCCATGGGATCATCCTGATCAATAGGAAAGCGCATTGCCGTCATGGTTTCGGGATCCAGGGTATAAAAGTATTCTCCATCCTGGATACTGATAAACACCTGTCCTTCCCATTCTCCTTCACTGCGCATTTTTTCGCCCATAATCCAGAGCCGGGTGGTATAGGATCCCATTTCCTGAGAATCCGTCGTCATTTCATAAGAAAAATTCTCGGGATAATCGATGGCTCCAAAGATGGTTTCCAGATCCACATCATCTCCGGTGTCTTCATCCTCATCATCAGCGGGATCTTCCCCGTCCTCATCATCTGAAGGCTCCTCATCCACGTCGTCCACATCCTCATCATCCACATCATCCACCGGCGTCTCATCCACC
>SL_8KL_010_SEDDRAFT_10001194_pt1 | contig 22587 bp, 25 predicted proteins | sample SodLakKL_010_SED_4_FD_11160 | JGI IMG/M metagenome (IMG submission 11160) | reverse complement strand
TTATCTGCACTTCAATAAGAAGTGTAAAATAAATGAGGTGTAAGTAAATGAGCGAAGATGTTGGAGTTTCTCCCCCTGTTGAAGAAGGGGAAACGTACGAGGTTAAGATAGAAGATATTGGTAAGGAAGGAGACGGAGTTGCAAAGATAGATGACTTTGTAATTTTTGTACCCGATACGGATGTGGGTGACGAAGTAGAAATAAAGATCACTAGAGTACTTAGAACTCTCGCCTTCGGCGAAGTGACTGATAGAGATGCGAGTGTGGACAAGGATATTGAAGAAGATGAAGAAGATGATCCTGAAGTAGAAGAGGTCACTGTCGACGAGATAGAATTAGAATAAAGGATAAGGAAAAGATTAACAATCTTCAAAACCTTTTTACTCTTCTATTGTATTTAACTTTATATGACATCATCATATCTAGGTGTGTTCGGACATACCGCGCTAGATGTTATACTAAATGTTCCAAAGATTCCGGAAAGGGACTCTTCTATTGCTGTAGAAAGTAGGGTAGTGAGGTATGGGGGTACTGCTGCAAATATAGCGAGAGCTGCAGCGGAAATGTGTGTTGACGTATCTTTGGCATCTTTTGTTGGTGAAGATTTTCCAGAGGACTATCTTCATGCTTTAAAAGAATCAGGTGTGAGTACTTACGATCTAAAAAAGATGGAAGGATATAAAACGCCGACTTGTTGGATAATTAATGACTCCGCGGGAGAACAGATAACCATCATTGACCAAGGGGTTATGAGTCATACAGAGAATTTCGAACTCGAAACTAGAACTATAGATGAGTGTGAGTTCTTGCATATAGGAACTGGACAGCCTGGTTATTATGAAAAAATCTTTGAATCTATTGACTTGAGTCAGAAAACTATCGCTTTTGATCCGGCTCAAGAATTAGGATATGTTTATGAAGCTGAAATTTTTGAGAATTTTTTACAAAAGAGTGATTATTTCTTCTGCAATGAGAAGGAAATGAACGTCGCACTAGATTATTTAAACGAGAAAGAGCCAGAAAATCTGTTGAAATATGTTGATCTTGTTCTTGTGACGAGAGGTTCTAAGGGGAGTGCTATTTATTTACCTGAGGAAAGAGTAGATATTCCCGCCTATGAACCATCAAAGATGGTGGAGCCTACAGGGGCTGGTGATGCATTTAGAGCTGGTTTCTACGCTGGTTTGTATAGGGATATGTCTTTGATCGAATGTTGTAAAATTGGATCTGTGAGGGCATCTTTTTCAGTAGAAAGTTCTGGACCTCAGGACAATTTAGCAAGTTGGGAAGAAGTTATAGAACGTTATAACGAATTCAATTAACACAATATATTTATAGATGAGACTTTATAATGTATGCCGATAGGTGACAGAGTGAGTGAAAAAAACAAGGCCTTAGAGAGAATTGAGAATATAAATAGAGAAGATTTTGAAAGACTCTGTTTACAAGTTTTGGAAGGGATAGGATTTGAGATATCAAATATCAAATCTGTTAGTGGTGACTTACTAGCAGAAGGTAACATTCAAAGGGACAGTGGTGATGAAGATTTTATAATAAAATTCACCCGTTCAAATGAAAACATTTCCCCAGAAATAGAAAATTTGAAAAATTCCCTTTCACCTTCCACTAAAGGTCTGTTATTTACTACAAAAAAAGTCGAAGACAACTCTTATCCCGAGAAAAGGATCGAACTTGTGGATGGAGTAAAACTTTATCAACTTCTTGAAAAATTTAATCTGATATCTGATCTAAAAACTTTCAAACAGAAACCAAAAAAAGTTGAAAAAGAAAAACCAAATGATTTCATCAAAAAAGGAGATGAATTTCTTTCCAAAAAAAATTATGAAATGGCTCACGAATTTTATGAAAAGGCAAAAAACAATGGCGAAGACCAGGCATTCATTTTTTTTAAAAAGGGTGAAGCCTTTTTGGAACAGGGAAGATACGAAAAAGCGATAGAGGTTTTAGAAAAATCCTTAGGAATGAATTCTGAGAATGTGAAAGGATGGAGACTTCTTGGCGATTCTTATAAAGCATCAGATAGAAAAAAAGATGCACTTCAAGCTTATAATGAAGCGATCGAGTTAGGAGAAAATGATTTAAACGTACTGAAAAAGAAGGGTCAGATTCTTTATGAAATGAAAAGATACGATGAAGCGATTTTATGTTTCGAAGAGATACTAGAGTCAGAACCAGAATCAAAAGAGGTTTGGAACAACAAGGCTCTTTGTCATATGCGGAACGGGGAATATGAAGAAAGTTTAAAGTCCATAAATAATGCTCTCTCAATAGAATCTAAATTTGAAGAAGCTTTGGTTAATAAAGCTTTGATCTTTGAGAATATGGGGAAAATTGATAAGGCGTTGGAAGTGTCGAACAAGTTAGTAGATTCTTTTCCGGACAAATCAGAATATTATTACTTTAAAGGGGCATACCTTGCCGAATTGGAGAGGTTTAACAAGGCTCTCAAATATATGAATAAGGCTGTTGAGCTAAATCCGGAGAATGAAAGAGCTAGGACAGCTATATACGATATAGAAAGGAAAGTAGAAAAATAAATCATGCGGCTGCCGGGATTTGAACCCGGGCTACAAGCTTGGGAAGCTTGGGTCCTAACCAGTCTAGACCACAGCCGCAGATTGTTCGAGGGAGGGACCCCTATATTTCATGTGGAAAGAATGATAGAGACTCCCTATGATTTTCTGTCCATAAGAATATCTATATAAATTATCTTTTAAGATTAAATTCCTCTTCCTTCTCAATCACTTTTTCTTCGAATTCAGGACCGAGTTTAATAGCTAATTCCTCGATACGAACAACATTTTTTCTAAATTTACTTTTACTCTCGGTCTCATAAAGATCATCGAATTCTTTTAACCTTCTTATCCGAAGATAAATCATTATCGTAAAAACAAAGATGAGGAGTATCCCCAATACCAATAACCACCATTTCCAAGCTCCGATAAAATCGTTAATAGATGTAAATAACTCCGGTGAATAGTCACTTAAGAATGTACCAAATAACCCAATCAATAGTATGAAGATACCCGTAATTATCGCGACTATCGATATCACAAATTCGTTTCTACGGTACGATGTTTTCCAGGACATCGTGTGAGTGATTTATTGAAACATACTTAAATCTTTTCTTTCGAAGAAAATAAAATCAATGATGTTGGTGTTCGTGAGAGTGTAGATTTGAGAATGCTCTTTCGACGACTTCTGACAACGAAGGGTGGATGTGCATACCATGATAAATCGGTAAAAATGTTTGATTATTGGTATACATTAGGTTGATTATCTCCTGTATAAGAACAGATGCTTCTGGACCAACGATGTGTGCTCCCAGTATCCTGTAATCAGCACTATCAACTATCACCTTAACGAAATAGTCTTCAATACTCATAGCTGAACCTTTGGCAGTATCTTCAAATGGATAGTAACCTATCAGTATATCATGTTTTTGAGAGGCCTCTTCTTCTTTCATACCGACCGAAGCTATCTGTGGATAAGTAAAGACAGCATGAGGCACGGCGTGATAATCTACAATGCTGTCTCTACCTTCTATTGCATTTTCATAGACTATTTTAGCCTCGTAGTTCGCTACATGTTTGAACATGTGTTTACCGGTTGCGTCGCCTAGAGCCCATATATTTTCTTTAGATGTTCTCATGTGTTGGTTAACCTTTATCCATCCTTTTTCATCTGTTTGTACTCCACTTCTCTCAGGCTTCAGAATATCGGAATTAGATCTTCTTCCTGTGGCCACAAGGAGTTCATCACTTTTCACCTTTATTTGATTTCCTTCTAGACCTTTTGCAAGGACTCCTTTTTCGTTAGACATCTCTTTTACTTTTTTAACTTCGTATCCTGTATAGATATCTATATATCTTGAAAGTTTCTTTTGAAGTACATCTGATATTTCTTTTTCTTCTGAAGGAACAAATTGTGGATTTCTACCAATAATCTTAACTTCAGAGCCCATCATAGCCAGAAAATATCCATATTCCGCTGCGATGTATCCTCCTCCGATAATTGTAACACTCGAGGGAAGCTCTTTTAAATCTAATAAGGTTTTGCTGGTTAGATATCCCACATTTTCTAGATTATCGATCGGAGGTATAGCTGGCCTAGATCCAGTACCAAGGATAATCTTATCCCCTTTTATCTCTTTACCATCCACCTCTAAAGTATATTCATCTATAAATTGAGCGTCAGTTTGATAGAAATCAAAATCTGAGCTTTCCTGAAGATTTTTCTCTATATTTTTACTTTGAGGAATTACATGATCTCTCATCCTTTCCATAATCTTTCTAAAATCAATGGATTCTATATCAACTTGGATACCAAACTTGTCTGCCTCCAATATTTGATTAACCACTTCTGCTGGATACAACATCAGTTTTGATGGAATACAACCCCTCGTTAAACATATACCACCAGGTTTTTCGTTTTCAATGACTGCAATGTTTTGGTTTGGATTATCGTTTAAGGCTTGAGTGACTATACTCATGGCAGAGCCCGTTCCTATAGAAATAATATCATATTCTTCCATTTTTCTTCACTACCTAATAATAAATTTTAATAGTTCACATAAAGTAAAAAGTTTTGGTTCTTACTCGAGTAAAGAAAAGATAAAAACTTTTAAGGAATAACCTGTTACAGAGAAATATGAAAGAAACTGCTCTTCATTCAAAACATGTTGAATCCGATGCTAGAATGACCAACTTTGGAGGATACGAGATGCCTCTCAAGTTTACTAGTATTAATAAAGAACACCAAGCTGTCCGTGAAGCCGCTGGGATTTTCGATGTTTCTCACATGGGGGAAATTCTGATAGAAGGAAACGGCGCAATCGAGTTTATCAGTGAACACTGCACCATGAACATATTGGAATCTGAAGTCAATCAACTAAAATATGCTCATATTTTGAACGAAGAAGGAGGAATACTCGATGATACAATCGTGGCTCGTCTTTCAGAAGACTCTTGTTACATAGTTCCAAATGTGGGAAATAACGAAAGGATATACGATTGGTTTGTCAAAAGAGGAGGAGAAGAATACATCAAAGATATCACTGAAGAAACTTCTATGTTTGCCCTTCAAGGACCAGATTCCGAGAAAACTCTTCAGGAATTGACTGATGAGGACTTGTCTGAAATAGAGTTTTTCCAATCAAAACAGATAGAAATAAACGATGAGATAATGGAAGAATTCGATACCGATTGGCCGATGTGTGATACTCCGTTAGTTCAGCGAAGTGGATATACAGGAGAGGATGGCTTTGAAATTGTCCTTCCAAATGACGCAGCCATAGTTTTATGGGAACAATTACAGTCACTAGATGAACCGCCCATTAAATGTGGACTTGGCGCAAGAGACACGCTGAGGATAGAGTTTGGATTCCTCCTGGCTGGACAAGACTTTGATGAATCGCGAACGACGATTGAAACTGGTTGGGCAGAAGACGCTGTAGATTGGGATCACGATTTCGTCGGAAAGGAAAAGCTGGAAGAGATAAAAGAAACTGATCATCAACTTTTAAAAGGGTTTGAGATGGAAGACAAAGGGATACCTAGACATGGTTATGAATTCTTCGATGACGATGAAAAAATAGGAGAAGTAACGAGCGGCACTAGGTCTCCTATATTGAAAAAAGGCATCGGATTAGGGTATTTAGATCCAGGTTATCAGGAAGAGGGAACTGAAATAATGGTCGAAATCAGGGATGAGAAGAGAAAAGCCGTTGTTAAGAATCCGCCATTCGTTTGAAATGATGCACTCTTTTTCTTATTTCCACTCGAAACAAAGGGGTGTCTCCCTTTGTATTTTTAATTTCTAGAGGTGAAAACATGAAAAAATTGGAAGGATTGGACATATTTGAAAAGGTATTAAAAGCGCCAGGTGTCGCAGGATATGAGGATCCTGTGAGAGAAAAGATAAGAGGATTGATCGCCGATTATGTTGAAGTCAAAGATCCCAAGAGCATAGAAGAAGACAATATAGGAAATCTAATCTATGAGATAGAGAATCCTGGTCCAGAAGTTGCATTAGTAGCGCATATGGATGAGATAGGGATGGTAGTATCCAATATCGAAGAAAAGGGTTATCTAAGGATAAAAAAGATCGGTGGGGTACTAGATCCTCTCTTAGCGGGAAGGCACGTTAAGATACATACCGATGAAGGACCTGTCAACGGAGTAATAGGCCACAGACCCCCTCATTTGACTACCGAGAAAGACGATGAAGACGAGATAACCCCTTGGACTAAAACTCATGTAGACGTTGGAGCCCAATCAGCTGAAGAAGTAAAAGAGATGGGGATAGATGTTCCAGATCCTATAACCTTTGACAAAAAACTCCGAAGATTGGAAGGAGAGGTCATTTCAGGTAGGGGCTTAGACAATAGGATAGGTAGTTTTGCCCTGATAGAAGTTTTGAAAAATCTGAAGGATAAGGAACTAGAAGTTAATCTTTCCACCATTTGGAGTGTTCAGGAAGAAATCGGTTTGAGAGGAGCGAAAGTTGTAGCTAATACTAGGAATCCAGAGTACGTAATCGCTTTAGATACATATACTACATCAGACGCACCAGGAGTTGAGGAGTTTTATAAACCAATAAAATTTGGTGAGGGACCAGTTCTGAGGATGGTCGATACGAGAGCCATTTCCTCACCAAAATTGGTAGATCATTTTAAAAGCGTAGCTGAAGAGGCAGGTATACCTTATCAGTACGGTGTTACGGGAGGAACCACAGATGGAATGGCACTTCAGGAATCTGGTTGTCTCACCCTTTCTATTGGAGTGCCTGTCAAGTATTCTCATTCCACCGTAGAGTGTGCGGATTGGAAAGACGTAAGGAATTTAATAAAATTGATAGCGGAAGGAGTCCAACAATTACCGTAAATAAATATAAAAATCAAAAAACCCTTTTTTCATTTTTAATTAAAAAGAAAAAAGTTTTAGAAAATGTTTTTTAACCCTAGAATTCCGTCGTTCCAGTGAAATCGAAGTCGTTTATCTTTAGTGCGGGCACTGAGAAATACGCTGGATAAAATCCCATCGCGAACAATTTTCTTTCTTTACCAATACCTTCTATATTGTTGAACGCCTCTATCAGATTCTGTGTGAATCTCAAATTATTCAAAGGATGTTTGATTTCTCCATCCTCTATCAGCCAAGTACCGTCTCTAGTTAGGCCCGTTAGTATACTTTTCACAGGATGTACTGGTCTACAGTAGTTGAATCTCGTCACCAAGATGCCTTTATCTGTCTCCTCGATCATCTCTTCTTGGGAATAATCACCGGTATCCATCAGAAGATTCATAGCTAAAGGACTCATCGGATTAGGCATAGGCAAGGCATGACCGGTAGATTCCTTATTCTTCTCTCTCCCAGCGGTATAAGAATCGTACACAACTTTATTAGCTACACCGTCTTTGATGATTTCTACTTTTTCTTTTGGAACTCCTTCGTAGTCGAAGGGATAACCTATCATGTCCGCGTTAGATACGTCATCATAGATATTTACTCGTTCATCCATGATCTTGTCACCGAATTTACCTTTCATGAAGCTCCTTTCTTCCTGGACCTTCTTTGCACTGAACCCCATCATATCCATGTACATCAGTATACTCTGGACAGCTAGCGGCTCAAGGACAACGTCGTATTCACCTAAATCGATCTTTTTGGTATCCATATTGTTGAGACCTTTTTCTACCGCCGTTCTTCCGACTTGCATGTGATCTATATCTCTAACGTCCGCTGAACAACTTTCGCTCCACCCAAAGCCCTGGTCGTTATCCCAGTCTGCTATTGCAGTAGTTGTGAGATTCGCAGAAGTAAATCTAGAAAATTTCTGAACTCCGTGGGAATTAGCTACAAACAGATTTTGAACTTCTGTTTGGAAAGCGCCGTAGACTCTATCTACACCTTCATTCCTAGCCATCTCAATTATCTCTTTCACTTTTTCGGCTCTTTCATCGGGCGTGAATTCAGCAGTATTTTCCACATAGTCTTCTCTAGCTTTTTTGCCTTCCTTTGGTTTAGGAAGACCTTTGAAGTCTGGATCACTTTTTTGATTTATTGCGATAGTTTCTGCTTTAGAGAGGCAATTCTTCACTGATCTTTCTTCTAAAGAGTTAGTGCTTGCAGCACCAGTTTTTTTCCCAAACACGGCTCTTATCGATATATCTACATCTTCCTGGCCGATATTTTGATGTATCTGGGAATTCGCATACCTGGTTAGCGCGTTATTGCTCTTGATTATCCTAACTTCTACTTCATCGGCTTCGGCTTCCTTCATCACTTTGTCTGAAATATTCTTAAATTTTTCTTCGGACCCTACCATTTTCCCACCCCCACTCTGATATCTTTAAATCGAGATGGTGCACAGCCGTGGCCGACCTGCATAGTCTGAGGTGGTTCTCCTTTACCGCAGTTTGGAACACCGTGTAATATCCATTCATCTTCTCCAGCTATAGCGTCACAATTTCTCCAGAATTCATAGGTTATACCTGTGTATGTTGGATTTTTGATTAGTTTTATTACTTCTCCATCTTCTACCAGATATCCTGCTTCTGTTCCGAATTGGAAATTTAATCTTTTATCGTCTATACTCCAACTTTTTATACCATCGAAGATTATGCCTTTATCAGTCTCTTCAACAATTTCTTCTTTAGACCAATCACCTGGCTGGAGATTAATATTCGTCATTCTGACAATAGGTAGATTTTTCCAACCGTCGGCTCGCATGCTACTACTAACTTCCACACCGGTCTTAGCAGCGTCCTCACGGGACGCCTGATATCCTACGAACATACCACTTTTTATCAGATCTATCTTTCTCGCTTTAACACCTTCGTCATCGTAACCAAAAGTTCCAAGACCACCTTCTGCAGTAGGGTCTGAAACTATATTGACTATGTCAGAACCATATTGGAGTTCTCCTAGTTTTTCTGGAGTCATGAAGCTCGTTCCCGCATAACTAGCCTCTGTTCCAAGGGCTCTATCCAACTCGGTAGGATGACCACAGCTCTCGTGTACTTGTAGCGCGAGTTGATTCGTATTCAAAATAATGTCCATCTCTCCTTCAGGGCACTGTTTGGCATCGAGCAGATCGACACCTTCCTTAGCGGTTTCTTCAGCATGTTCTAAAAGTTCCAAGTTTTCGAAGAATTCGTAACCCCTAGAATTAAAATCTCCGCCAAAGGAATTGGGGTAGCTCCTTTTTTGTGTGTCCTCGCCGTCGGAAACGTTCACATCTAGTCCTCCACCGGTTTTTAGAAGTTCTTGTTCGATCTTGGCTCCTTCTGTGCTTGCGAAGTACTTTTTGGTTTTCCAGGCATTAAAGTTACATTTTCTCACTTTGATCCTATCATCTATATCCATTCTCTCGTTCACTTCCATCAAATAATCCAATTTTTCTTCTAGTTCTACTTTGAAGGGGTCTTTTTTGTATGGGGTACTATAACTATCCTGATGGATTTCTATATCTTCAAGCTTGATAGTATCCGAAGCTTTGGAAGAAGCTCTAGCTATCTTTCTAGCGCGCTTTATAGTCTCTTTAACACCACTTTCCGTAAAATCTGCCGAGGAAGCGAAACCCCAACCTCCGTCGATAATCCTTATTCCGTATCCTTTACTTTCGCTACTTTTTATAGCCTCTACCGTTCCATTTTTAACATTTATAACTTCTGTATTTATCTCCGACAACCGAAAATCTCCGTACTGTATATCTTTTTTTCCTAATTCATCGATACCAAATTCGACTAGCTCTCTCATGTTTGCACCGCCATACAAACCACTTCTTAATATAAATATGTTGGCTTCCATTAACGGTGATTACGGAAAATATTTAAAGGCGCATCTTCGTAATCAATTTGATAATATGATGGAAGAAAAGTTGGACGAATTCAGTTTCAAGGAGTTGATGGCCTATTCCATTGAAGCAGAAAAACAGGCAAAAAAATTCTATTCTGATTTTGCTGATGCTAGTATAGGGGCTTTGGTAAAGGAAAGATACAAGGGGTTAGCCAATGACGAGGAGATTCACAAAGAAGAACTCTTGAAAAGATATGAAGAAAGATTTGAAACAAGAGAATACGAGGTCCCAGATACCGATAATTTGCCTCCTCATGAAATGTCATATGATTTTTCTAATGCTAGAAATGTGATCGAGGCCATCGAGAAAGGAATAAAGAATGAAGAAAATGCAAGAGTCATTTACGAATATATGGGTGAAAGGTTTAGCAATTATTCTTCTTTCTTTAGATATTTGGCTTTGATGGAGAAAGGACACTATGAATCACTTACAGAGGAATTGTTACTGCTTCAAGGCGAAATAGAAGAAGATGAAAGAGGTGATAAAAAAGCTATTGAAAGCTTTTGGAAAGGAATGGGAAGTGAACAGGATTCCGCATTTGGTGACAGGGAACACATGAGATGAATTGAAGTCTTTAACCTTTTTTTTCTAATTTTTTGATTAGTAATTCTCCTCTTTTACCGTCCCACTTTTTACTTTTTTCTACTACTTTGAATTTATAATCATAGTTGGGGGCTTCCAGAACGAGGCTCTCGTATTCCCCACCTTCTCCAGAGATGTTTATACCATATTTTTCTTGTAAATTTTTCAGATCTTGAATACATTTTTCATCAATCGTTCTTCCGAGCCATTCTTCGTCAAGACCATAAGCGGACACGCTAACGATAATGCTTCGGAAACCATTCTTCAAAAGATCTTCTAACAGCTCAGATTGATCCATCTTCCATACTGGGGCAAACATATCAAGTGATAGCTCCGCGGAGATACTCTCTATCCTCTCCATCTGGTAATTAGAAGCAACGGCACCTGTTATGAGACCTGTTATCTCTAAATTTTTTAACTCATTTTTGAGATCTATCAATTCCTTTTCTTTTTCACCGGGGGTCTCGATCTTCACTAATTCTGTATCTAAAGATTTTGCAAGTTTTGGTACAAGGTGAAGATTAGGTTTATGGAACATGTAAGAATCGGATCTATTGGGATATACAGTAACTAGGTGAGAAACATCTAATCCTAGGTTCTGGGCTTTCCAAAGAGCTAGAGAAGAATCCTTTCCACCTGAAAAAAGGGCTGCATATCCCATAAGGTTCTTCTACTCAGTTTCAGATATGACCTTTTGATATTTTGGATGTTTTCGTCTCTCAATTCTTTTTTCTTTGTCTTTGAATATTCTTTTTTTCAGGTTATCAAGTGCAATGTCCAAAGCCTTAAGCATATTCCAATCGAATTCCTTGGAGTAAAGCATACCATGGTCGGTATTCAAACGTAATCTAACGCTGTATTTTTTTTGCTCACCCTCTTCCTGATGTGAAACCACGTGTACATTCAAAACGAGAGGTTTGACGACTTGGTTAATCTTCCTTAAGTAACGCTGGATTATGTCGTACATCTGATCATATACTTCAGGTTCTTCTTCAAGTCCACTTATCTGGACATATACCTGTTCTTCTTCCCGAAAACTAGTCAACATCTCGATTAGGTCATATTGGGTCAATATACCTTTGATTTCCCTATCCTTCGTAGCGACCAATGTAGAGATATCATTTTCATTCATCTTTCTAGCCGCGTCGTGGATCTTTGAATTGGGCTCAGTAGTGATAGGCGGCTCAGACATCAAGCTTTTGATTTCCATATTCTGGTAAGGAGAATCTCTTTCACCACTTCTAACTCCCTTTTCCTGCCTAGAAATGGGTTTTGCGGCTCCTTTTAATATATCTTGTATACCGATCATGCCTCTAAGGGTCCCGTGTTTATCAACTACTGGTAAAACCCTCACGTCATATCTTTTCATCATAGCTCTAGCTTTTCCAATATTTTCGTCTTCTCGTATGGTTGCGGGGGAGGGTGTCATGAATTCTTTCACAGTGGTCTTTTTTAATTCTTCTAATTTTGGTATGACTTCAGTAATATTTTTTCTGGTTAAGAACCCGATATATTCTCCGGATTTTGAGGTAACAGGCACACCTCGATAGTCAGAGGAGAGCAACATCTCACTGACATCAACAAGGGAATCGTTTTCGTCTATACTCGGACCACTATGGATAATATGTTTGATTTTTGTAGAGAAGGAGAGATTCCGCCGTTCTATAAAAACAGTATCGCTTAGAACCCCTACCACCTGGCCATCCTGAACAACGGGTACTTCATCCATATCATGTTTTTTCATTAAACCAATGGCATCTGAAACAGAGTCCTTTGGATCCGCATGAGGCACTTTTTCGCTCATTATGTCTTTAGCTTTGAAATCATTTACTCTAGCCATGTTTTCATCCCTTTCTTTTTTGTAGAGAATATACTCCCCAACATAAGGATTTTGCCCTTAACAAATATGTCAGGAAGAACAGAAACGATTTAATATGTTGTTTATAATTCACCACAGGAAGGTGTTCCTATGAAAGAAGAAGCGGATTACATATACGAGCAGTCCAAGAAACACACCGAGTGGTTCTCTAAATCACTTCCTATGATAGCCTCCGAAAATATAATAAGTCCGATGGCTAGAGACTTGATGCTTTCTGAATTGCAAGATAAATATGCAGAAGGGCCGCCCGGTGATAGATACTATGAAGGTAACAAATATGTCGATAATATAGAACTGAAAGTGCAAGAATTGGCAAAAGACCTCTTCGGGGTTGATTACGCCGATGTTAGACCCATCTCCGGCACTAATGCAAACCAAGCTGTTTTGATGGCCTTAGGCGGACCGGATAAAAGTATAACTGCAGTGGATGTCTCCGACGGCGCACACATTAGTAGTGCTAAATTTGGATCGGTGGGCATGAGAGGTATGAAACCAAAAACCTATCCATTTAATGTTGAGGAGATGAACATCGATCTCGAAGGAACTAAAGAATTACTTAGAAAAGAAGAACCAGATATAGCACTTTTTGGTAGATCGGTATTCATGTTTCCTCCTCCACTAGAAGAACTACAGGAAGTCTTCGAGGAGGTCGGTTGCTACGTTTGGTATGACGCAGCTCACGTTCTAGGTTTGATAGCTGCGGGTGAATTCCAGCAGCCCATGGAATACGGTGTAGAAGTTATGACTGGAAGTACCCATAAGACTTTACCTGGACCTCAGCGAGGTATAATACTTTCAAACCCAAGAGATGAAGAGATGGAAGAAAGACTTTTCTTCGGCATGTTCCCGGGAGTGGTTTCTAATCACCATCTTCATTCTATGGCTGCTCTAGGTGTTGCAATCGCTGAACATCAGAAATTTGGTGAGGAATATGCGGCTCAAATAATAAAGAATGCGCAGGCACTAGGTCAGTCACTTCACGAAAGAGGAATAAACGTCCTATGCGATCATAAAGGCTTCACTAAATCTCATACACTCGCTATAGATGTTCAAGACCAAGGTGGTGGTGAGACGCTTGTTGAGGCGCTGGAAGATGCCAATATAATAGCCAACAAGAATTTAATGCCGTGGGATGACGTGGATAGTGCTAATGAACCTAGTGGTATAAGATTGGGAAGCCAAGCTCTAACTCGTTTGGGAATGAAAGAACCTCATATGGACGAGGTTGCCGAGTTAATCAAACGGATAATCATCGATGATGAAGATCCAGAGAAAGTCAAACAAGACGTGATTGAATTCAGAAAGGACTTCCAAAAAATCAAATTCTGCTTCCACGATGACTTTAAAGCCCACGAACACTACACCATACTGGACTAAAAACCTTTTATTATTTTTAATTTTATAAATATAGAGATAGGGAGAAGAAATTTTATTCTAAAGTTTCTTCGTATTCTTTCGGGTCTAGTAAATTACCTAGTTCGTCTTCATCCGTTATCTCAAGTACGACTATCCAACCCTCTCCGTAGGGATCCTTGTTCATGATCTCTGGAGCTCCTTCAAGTTCTCCGTTAACCTCTTTTACCGTTCCAGAGAGTGGAGCATAAAGGTCCGAAACAGTCTTAACGGATTCGATAACCCCGAGCATATCTCCTTTATTTAATTCCTCACCAACCTCGGGAAGTTCAACATAAACGATATCTCCTAGTTCGTCCTGTGCATAGTCTGTTATCCCGTAGCGGGCTTCTTCATCGCTCATTTCTATCCATTCATGATCTTCAGTATACTTCAGATTGTCGGGTATTTCGCTCATTTTAGCACCATTTCTAAAAAAGAATAGAGTTATTTAAGGTAATCGGCTTATCCTTCCTCTCTATCGTCATATACTATTTTCCCACCGACTACAGTCATTTTCACATCTATATCTCTCACATCTTCCGCCTCTAGAGGATTTTCTGTCAAGACCACGAAATCGGCGAATTTACCTTCCTCAAAAGAGCCATATAGATCCTCATCTCTAGAAGCATAAGCTCCAGCAGAGATGTAACTTTTAAGGGCGTTATATGTAGAAATTCTTTGGTTTAAAATGGGGTGGTTTGTGGCACAATATATGTTGAATAGAGGTGATAAAAAGATATTATCAGAACCAAAAGCCATGTCGATCAAAGCTCTTTGGATATCCCAGTAGGGATTACATTTTTTTACTCTCTCTTTTCCAAGCCGTTTTTCATTCATTTCTGTGGATGATGACCATTTATACGCGTAATTGGGCTGGGTAGATAAGACCATATTTAGATCACGTATCCTTTTAATGTTCTCTTCCCAGAGCATCTCAGCATGTTCGATCCTATGTCTCAACTCTTTATTTTTCTCAGAAGAGTTTTCGAAGGCATCTAAAACTGTAGAAATCGCTCTATCTCCTATCGCATGAGTCATCATCTGAAAATCCCCTTCTTCTGCCCTTTCTATTATATCCTCCATTTCTTCCCGGCTGAGTAAAAGCATTCCTCTGTTCCCTGGATCGTCCTCGTATTCTTCGTGAAGAGCTGCGCTCCTTGCCCCAATAGAACCGTCAGCATACATCTTTAATCCCTTGAGCGATAAAAATTCGCTAACTTGATTGGGTGATAATCCTTCAGCCTCGTCATGGTGTAGATAACAATTCACACGCAAATTTAGAGCTTCTTTCTCGTCTAATTCTTTATAAGCCTCCCAACTACTGCGATCAACTACGTCATGAACTGATGTTATTCCATTAGAATGTACTTTTTTGATGGCTCTCTTTATCGCTTCTATTTTTTCCTGTTTAGTGATAGACATAATGTCGTCTAGATTCCAAACAACTTCTTCTCTTAACAGACCTTTCTCTCTATCTACTCTTTTCCAGTCCTCACTTATTCTTTCTAATGCTTTAGAATTAGCTACCGCTATATGGCCACATATACGTTTTATTATTAATGGATGTTCTTCGGTAACCTCATCTAGATCCTCTTTAGTGGGATAGTCTGTTCTTTTCCAGGTAGACTCGTCGAATTTCACTCCGACTATCCATTCACCTACTGGTGTTTGAGAGGCTTCTTTTTCAAGATAATATTGGACACTCTCAAGAGTTTCCTCTTCGAATAAATTCACCCTTTCCATGTCTAGCCCTTCTTCGACGAGATGTGTATGAGAATCTATAAAACCGGGAAGAACAAAATTACCGTTAAGATCTACCTTCTCTTCTGACCCCCCCATTATTCTATCAAAATCATCGATATGTCTGATTTTCTTATCTTCAACCATAAATCCGTGGTATCTCTGGGACCTATTTTTAACAGGAATTACGTTACAATTGATGAATCCTTTGCTAATAGATAAAACCTCCTTGAATTTTTATAAAACTCTTTCGAGATCTTTACTCGCTTTTTTTGTTGCCTCCAATACCTTTTCGACATCGCTATCTAGACTTAACTTAGCCACCAAAATAGCTGATGGACCACATTCTTCTATCAATATTCGGGTATCAGTTAATTCCACAAGAACGTACTTCAGTTCCTCATCTAATTCAGAAGTCGCCGTTTCTGAAGACCCTAAAAGAATAGCTGACATCGCCACATAGGTCTCTTGATGTGCTTCTTTCGGTGTATCACCTGCAATATGCATTCCCGTACGGGAAACTAAAGTTAGGTTATCTATTCCTGACTCTTTTTTCACATCTTCTAAGACATTCTCGATTGTGCTTCCTGACATTTCGATCACAATATTTTTTGAAACAAACAGTTCCTTCTAAAATACGCTTTACAATATTATAAATATTTTCCCTGTTTTAGATTTTAAGAGTCATGAAAAGATTATTAAAGTAGCATTGTCTAGAAATATTGATGAGTATCAAAAACTTTGAATTGAAAGCGATAGATGCCGAGCGATATAGCAAAAAAGAAGAGAAGAAGAAGAACATCAAAATTAATCACAATAGTTCTGTCACTAAAATAGATAAGGTGGATTCAAAGACAAATCAAGTAGACTTCAGGTTCACCGCTAACTATTCTGGGATGGGAGTTATTAAAATTGAGGGGAGTCTAAAGTTCATAGGCGAGTATCCTGATCTTGCTAAAAACTGGAGAAAAAATAACAAGATGCCGAATGAAGTAGCGAAAAAAATCCACACTACAATTATCAATAATTGCATCCCTCAATCGGTGACGATTGCTAGAGATCTTAATCTCCCTCCACCTATACCTCTTCCGAAAGTGAATATGCCAGATGAGAAGGCTAATACAACCTCTTCAAAAGGTGGGATGGAAGTCGCCTGATATGTCTTATTTTGAAGGCATTTTGGTAACTACTAATCATAGGCCAAATGTGGCTGCCATAGGAGCCGAGATCTATGAGGGTAGGATCGGGAATCAGATTTACTTACCATCAGATACTGGTCGAAGATTAGAGGAGGGGGTGCGATTTACCTATTCACTTACTACTGATCCTGAATTATTTTATAAGGCAGCTCTAACGGGACACAATGAACCAAAGATGCCTGAGTTGATTTCTGAGGAATTGAAAGAAGAAAAAGAGTTCATTTATCCTTCACAAGCAACTAAGACTTATTTTTGCGAAGTGAAGCGTACTAAAATGATAACTCAAAGGGATAAATACGGGAAGGCGAAGATAAAATTGGTAGAAAGCGGGATTTTAGAAGGAAAAGGCGCCGAGGATCATATAGGTAGAGAGGAACCTTTGGTAGATGCGATGGTTCATGCTAGCAGGATGTTCGTTGCCAATAAAAAACAAAAGGAACGGATAAGGAAAAAAGTAAAGTCCGTATTAGAAGATACGGAATCAGATTTAAAGCAGAAAATCCTTGATTTTATTGAGAGGTGAATGGATGAAATTTGATTTACATATTCATTCAGTCTATTCAGATGATTCAGATATGGAACTTGTGGATATTATCAGATCCGCTGAGGCAAAAGGTTTAGACGGAATAGCAATTCTAGATCATAATACTTTAGATGGTTATTTTAAAGCGAGGGATTTAGAGACGGATCTCATCATAGTTCCGGCAATGGAGGTCAGTACTAAAAAAGGTCATATCATGGCACTCGGCGTCCAAGAAAAGATAGAAGATCGGCTATCAATCGAGTCTACGACTGAAAGAATAAGGGAAAGGGGAGGATTATCTATCGCAGTTCATCCTTACAGGTTTCGATCAGGACTTGGAGAGAAAAACGTTCGAGATAACGATTGGGATGGAATCGAGGGATTGAATGGTAGATGCTTGAGTCAGAAGAACAAAAAGGCTCAAAAAATGGCCCATGATTTAAGACTTCCGACGACTGGAGGAAGTGATGCTCACCGATTGAAAAGCATAGGAGAAGCTTTTACGATCTTGAAAAAAGTAGACGATTGGGAAGAAGTTATCCAAGAGGTGCAAAAGGGTAATACTGAGGTAGGTGGAAGGAGTAGGACTCTATCTCAGAACCTTTTTTATTTTAAGAGGACCTTTTCAAGATGGGTGAAAAGAGGTTTTAAAAGAATATGATTATTCTGTTCTGAGGCGGTAGAAGCAATCTAATATGCTTACAAAAATAGCTCCTACTGTCGCAGGGATGATCCATTCGAGAGAAGTTGGATTTGCTTCAAATGCTTTTACAACTGGTTCTCTCAATCCGCCTAGTATCAATCCAAAGAGAAAAACTAAAGTTGCTTCCCTTTGTTTTTTAAACAGCACGTCGATTATTTTTGCAAAGCTAAAAAGCCCTATTAAGGCTCCAGACATAAATACAACTATTACAACTATATCGAATTTAATGAATGCGGCTTCTATTAGATATTCATATTGTTGTAAGATTATCAAGATTAAAGAACCTGAGATGCCGGGGAGGATCATCGAAGGGATCGAGAGCGCTCCTGATAGAAAGATTACAGGTAACGAGTGAGTAGCTTCAAATGGTGAAAGACCCAAAATATAAAAAGAAAAAGAAAACCCAAAAATTCCAGAGATGAATATAAAACGGTCAAATTCCTCTATCTTGTGATAGAGTGTTCCCGCAGATGCAAGGATTAAACCGAAGAAAAAAGAAAAGGTGATGGCCTGATAATCCTCTATAAAAGTTCCTATCGCTCGTCCAAGGCCTAAAGTTCCTAATCCTACACCTATGATAATAGGGAGGAGAAATTCATAATCAACTTCCTTCATATTTTGAATAAAGATTTCCTTTTCTCCTCTAAAGACGGCCAAAAAGTCTCTGAGAGGTATCGTGTTTATAGCATTTATGAGTTTCTCATATATGCCCATCAAAAGGACCATAGTTCCTCCCGAAACACCAGGGATTATATTGGCAACTCCCATAACGATCCCTTCAAGAAACCATTTGATATAATTTTTGACATTCATTTCAACGGAAATGTAAGGATTTGTTCTTTGTTATATTTTTCGTATATCGAACCATTTCTAAAAAAATGAGATGAGCAAAGGCAAGATCACAAACAAACCGATCCAAGTGAAAACATTAGAAAATATGCCTACCATTATCGGCCGAATCAAATTATTCGATAAAAATTCATTGATAGATTTGGAGGCAGTGAGGTCATTTATATCTCGGATTTTAGGGTTCCGGACTCTTGCCTCTACATAGCCTGCTATCCAACCTGGGCCGATTAGTGTCAAAGACATGAATGGAGCTAGGAAAAAGGATGTGATTATTGAAAGTACATGACCTTTTCCTATGAAGGCACCTAGAGATGCCATACCGCCGACTGCTATGAACCAATAGAGCCATGCACGCCAAATATTTAATGCTTCAGAAAAGAAAAAGAGATAAACAGCTAAACTTATGAAAAAAAGAGGAGGTACGAATCTCAATGCCTTTTTGTATAATTTTTTCCCTACCTTCTCTAAATGACGATATCCTCTTACTTTTCCTTCTTTCTTTTCTTCCTCTTTCAATCGTTCTAATTCGTTTATTATTTCGTCCATTTTACTTTCTGGAATTACGCTCAGGATTTTTTCTTTTTTTGATAATTGATATATCTTTTTGGCCATGTACTCTAACCTTTCTTTCCTGACCTCGTCAGCAACATCGGGTGCGAATCTTTCCAATGTTGCTATGACTCCTTCCACTAAATCGTCCTGAGATTCCATCCCTTCTACGGAATGAGATTTCGTGTCTTCAGAAAAGGAAAGCATTGCGGATTTGAAGTACCAAGCCATCTTCAATTTTTCTATTGGTGACATATTCCCATACGCTCTTTTAAAAGTTAGAGTCACATCTCTATCTATGAATTCTATGTCGACCTCGAGAAAATTCGCCAAATCCACTAGATTAGCCACATGAGTTTCTGGTTCCACTTGTTTGAATTTTCTAAGATTTTCTCTCACCGCATCCATGAAGCTCTGATAGATTAGGCTTCCAGCATCTCCTTTTTGATAGGATGGTAGCAATGGTTTATCTAGCCATTTTTCCTTTTCTTCTATAGTTTCGAATCTTTTCTCACAGAGTGCTAGGCCAACCATATCGGGTTCATATTTTTCCACAAGTGCGATTAGTTCTACATCTAACTTCTCGTCACCGAGGTAGTCGACACCGACTAGTGTAATGTTTTCGTTGAAGTTTTTGACGTCCATCGCAGTATTCCAACTCAAATGTTATGCAATTATACTAAAAGTTTTTTATGTTGATACTAAATGAAACAACCGAGATGTTATCGATCTTAGGATGGACGGCTATTCTAGCGATTGGTGTAGTCCTTTTGATAAAAGGTGCTGATTTCTTGGTCGATGGCGGTGCCAAGATAGCTGCGTTTCTTGGCGTTCCAACGATAATTATAGGCCTAACGCTAGTATCTTTTGGCACCTCATTACCCGAACTCGGGGCTAGTCTGAATGCCCTTTTTAAAAATAGACAGGGTATATCGGTAGGGAACGTGATAGGCTCAAACATAGCCAATATATTATTGGTTTTGGGTGTGAGCTCGATAATCAAGCCTATTTCCGTTGATGTAGATGTTATCAAGAGGGAGATTCCTCTTATGTTCGGGGCTATGTTTTTGTTTTTACTTTTTGCAGGACCTTTTCTCTCTGATGGATACAGGATAGAAAGATGGCAGGGGGCGATCTTGCTAATCGCTTTGATAGCTTATCTTCTGTTTTTTGGCTCTATAGTCTTGAGAGGGGAGGGTGAAGAAGTTATAGGGGAGATGGGAGATGAGAAAAAAACTTTTAAGAAGAGATTTGATTGGTCAATGAATATTTTCAAAGTCATTGGAGGACTTTTTGGTATAATCATAGGATCTGAATTAGCTATTCGTTCTGCTATATTTTACATAGAAAGGTTTGATTTGATCGAGGGTGTAGTTGGTTTGACGATAATAGCACTAGCGACCTCTCTACCGGAACTTTCGACTTCTAGTATAGCAGCATTTAGAGAAGAGGCGGAGATATCTCTTGGCAACGTTATAGGTTCTAATACGTTCAATATATTGATGGTGATCGGGGTGAGCGCCACCATAATACCTTTAACTTTTTCAGGGGAAATATATTCTGCCTTTTTTGTGATGATTATCGCGGGTGTCTTCCTCACCATTTCTATGTACTCTGGAGACAAACTTTCAAGAATCGAAGGTATAGTGATGTTAGCAGGCTACTTCACCTACATTCTTTACCTCTATTGAATCAATAGCCGAAATCAAAGATTAATCTGTTTTTGACTATCAAAATCAAAGCTAATACCGAATTGAACAATACCAATAAAGTATAAAGAAGTGATAGACTCTGATCGAATATTAAAAAATCACCCTGAGAGTTGAGATATCCCCAAATAAACGAACTAAATATAGCAAAGATGGAACCAGTAAAAGACAACACGAAAGATCTTTTCATATAACTATTAAAGGTTGCGAGGATAACGAAAATAACGAATATGCTACCTGCAAGACCCAAAGATTGATGGACAAGATTGAAAGAATCATATATTAACAAGGATACTATTCCTAGGAAGAAAAGTATTACTGCCGATAGAAGCAAAAATCCAGCGATCTTCAGTTGGAAGGGATCTCCCTCATTTGAGAGCAGTCCTATATGGATATTTTCATAAAGTTCCCAATTGTATTTTATTTCTCTAATCCTAGTATTATCTATCGTGTCTCCGTAGTGAAAGTTGCAGTAGGGGCAACGAATCTTGATCTTTTCCCCTTCTTTTTTTTCAGTTTCGACGTAAAACCCATTTCTACATCTTGGGCAATGAGTAAATAGTTTTCTCATTATAGTTTGATAGAAGATGTAGGGATAAGAGTTTTTTCGTTTAGCATGGTAATTTAGAGATGTTTTAAGCTAAGAACATTGAGGTATATATGAATGTAAAGCATGTACTGTTTATCTAGAATATATAATGATTACCCAAATACAAAAAGTTATAAATCTCTATGTACGTTATTAGACGATGGAACAATCATCTGATTTTGAAGGGATTAAAAAATATAGTATTAATAAGGGGGCAGATCTTTTTGGAATATGCGACCTAGACCCGTTAGAGGATCATAAGACGATTCCTAAAAATTTGTTAGAAGATTACACTAATGGAATTGTCATTGGATTGAATTTAGGACAAGAAATATTTGATAAATTACCTGAATCAAGATCGATCTATGGTCAGATTTACAAAATCTCAAATAGAAAATTAGATTCTATATCCTTTGACATCAGTAGAATTATACGAAATAAGAGATACAAGGCCCTTCAAATACCAGCATCCAAGGATTTAGAAAATACTTTTCATAGAAGCTATATTTCCCATAAAGCTATTGCAAGAGAAGCAGGGCTAGGATGGATAGGGAAGTCTTTGCTATTTATAAATGAAAATTATGGTCCTCGAGTTAGACTAGCAACTGTATTGACGGATATGCCTTTTGATATTGAGAACAAACCGATGAAATCAAAATGTGGTAAATGTACTCAGTGTATCGATTCTTGTATTGTGGGTGCTCTTGAGGATTCTGATTTCAGCGATTATCCTAAAGAAAGAAATTGTTTCGATGTTGAAAAATGTGCTCAAAAATTAAAAGAATTTGAAAGCGATCCTGAGATAGGTAAAAGCGTGTGTGGGATATGCATAAAAACGTGTCCGGTAGGTAGATCTGGAGGTGAAGAAAAATGACGAATCCCGATACTACGAAGAAATGTGATAGTGCTCCCGGGGGGATTCGAACCCCCGTAATCGGCTATCCCTGGCCTTTTATCGGCCTCGAAAGGCCGAGATGATTGGCCGGAC
>SL_8KL_010_SEDDRAFT_10001193_pt1 | contig 22590 bp, 23 predicted proteins | sample SodLakKL_010_SED_4_FD_11160 | JGI IMG/M metagenome (IMG submission 11160) | reverse complement strand
GTTCACCGAGGTGGTGAAAAAGGTTACTGGTGAGAGTGCAAAGCTCTCTTTCAAGTAAATTGAGTAATGTAGGAAATTAAAACCTTCGATTTTCGGCTCCTGAGCCTTTTTATAGTACATTTCTTGAGTTCCTGGTATGTTTCAGAATGGTTGTCACCTAATAATAGTAACTTTTATAAGGGAAGGATTACAATACTATAGTGATACAATGACAAATTATAGGAACTCTTCTGGAAACGAAACCTATGAAAATGAACTTAATCCTAGGAAGATAGAGGAAGAAGAATGCAAGCCTGGTTGCGGAGACAAACTTCAGGAAGAGCATATAGATCTACTTAGAGGTCCTTCACCTGAGGTCTACGCACAAACACACAGTACCATGCCCAAGGATGCAGATTCGAGGACGACCCTCGAATAGTAGCAATCTTCATGGGATTGCCGGCGGTGGATGCTGGTAAATCCCTTCCCTGTTTTTTCTTTTTATTTTAGCTTAGATTTATATTTCTGTAAAATAAACTATGTAGGGTGAAATCATGCCTTACATAGAATCTCTGACCGGCTTTGTCGTGAGCCTTATAGTTTCAGGACTCGTGATCTACTTTGTGACAGCAGTTCTGGGTCGCGGTAAGGGGATCATGACCGCAATCCTTGCTGCAGCTACCGGGTCAGTGATATATGCCCTTTCGCCATTAATACCTACTTCACTGCTTTCGACGATCATAGCTGGACTGGTATGGCTTTGGGCCATACGACACTTTTACGATGTTGGGTGGATCAGAGCTCTCGTGATGGCCTTAGCTATCTGGTTCGTCGCAGGCTTGGTCAGCGCATTCCTTCCAACCCTCCCTGGTCCGATATAGCCTGGTTTAAGTTTTGAATTACCTGGATTTGTCCTAGGGTCAGGCTTTTATTTTTAGAGACAACAATGGTGGTTAGCTATGAGAATCGCTATCGTAGATAAGGAGAGGTGTAATCCCGAAAAATGTGACTCGGAATGCTCCAAATCCTGCCCGGTCAACAGAAAGGGTGAAGACTGCATCGTTGTCCGCGAAAAGTCGGAGATAGACGAAGAGCTATGTATAGGCTGTGGAATCTGTGTTACCAAATGTCCCTTCGATGCCATAAAGATAGTTAACACGCCTGAAGAGCTGGACGAGAAGCCAGTGCATCGCTTCGGAAAGAACGCCTTCGTTCTCTATAGACTTCCTATACCTCAGCCCGGTGGAGTTGTTGGTCTGCTTGGAGGTAACGGCCTAGGTAAGTCTACAGCACTGAAGATACTTTCAGGGAACATAGAGCCGAATATGGGTAACGTCGGAGAGAAGGCAGAGATGGACGAACTCTCCGAGCTGTTCAGGGGAACGCAGCTCCAGGACTACTTCAAGGAGATGAAAAATGAGAAAAATACCGTCTACAAGCCACAGAGAGTCGAGGAAATTCCAAGAATGTACGAAGGTGAAGTGAAAAGCTTTCTTGAAAAAACCGATGAAAGAGGTGTACTGGACAAGGTATTGGAAAGGCTTAGCATAGATAACGTTTTGGACAGGAAACTTGAGGAGCTTTCTGGCGGTGAGCTTCAGAGAGTTGCTATAGCCGCTACGATATGCAAGGACTCGGAGATATACTACTTCGACGAGCCTTCTTCGTATCTCGACGTTTATCAAAGGCTTCAGATGGGTAAGCTAATACAGGAGCTTGCCGAGGATAAGACTGTAATGGTAGTCGACCACGATCTCGCAACCCTGGACTATCTCGCTGATACAATACACGTCTTTTACGGAGAGGCGGGTGCATACGGAATTGTTTCCAAGCCTTACTCTACTAGGAAAGGCATAAACGCCTACCTCGAAGGATATATACGCGAGGACAACGTCCGTTTCAGAGAGGAACCCGTCAAGTTCGAGGTGAGAGCTCCCTCGAAGGAGAAGGAGAGGAGGACACTCCTCGAATTTCCCAGGACGGAAAAGGAGCTTGGTGATTTTAACCTTACGGTCGAGAAAGGAAACCTTGCAGAGGAAGAGCAGCTTGGTATCTTCGGGGCCAACGCTCTAGGTAAAAGTACCTTCGCAAAGATTCTTACAGGAGACCTGGAGGCTGATGAAGGAGGTCCCGATGAAGAAGTCGATATTTCCTACAAGCCGCAGAAGATAGAGACAGGAGGCTCTGGAAGGGTCATCGATTACCTTTCAAAGGTCACAGACAATCCTTATTCCAATGACTTCAAAAACCAGATTTTGAGACCTCTTGGACTCGAGGACCTGCTTGAGAATGAGGTTTCGAACCTCTCTGGCGGAGAAAGGCAGAGGCTGGCTATAGCTGTCTGCCTGTCGAAGGAGGCTGATATCTATCTTATGGACGAGCCTTCTGCATACTTGGACGTAGATCAGAGGTTAGCGGTGGCTAAGCTGATACAGTCCGTGACTTCGCGCAATGAAGCTTCCTCTATGGTCATAGACCACGATATCTTGTTCCTAGATTACCTGTCTGAGAGAGGAATGGTATTTTTAGGTGAACCCGGAATCCGGGGAAAGGCACTGAAGCCGGGTGACCTCGAGAGGTCCTTCAACAAGTTTCTGGAGGACGTTGGAGTTACCTTCCGAAGAGATCCGCAGACGGGACGGCCTCGCGCCAACAAGCTTGATTCTGTAAAGGACAGAGAGCAGAAGAAAAGCGGAAACTACTACTACGTTGATGGGTCATAAAAGACGGAAATTTGACCATGAGTAAAGTACTGGAGACTTTAAAGAAAACAAGGACTCCATGAACCTAGACTCCCTTTAAGCTACCTTCTTCTATCTAGCTTTCTGTCGATATCTTCCAGCTTCCTCATTATTTCCTGTAACATCTCCTTCTCGCTGCGGCCAGGATTTGTAGTTCGGTTACTGTTTCTCCCATTCCTTCTCGGTGGATTGTTACTGGGTCTCTGTAGGTTCCTGTCCCGGTTTATGTTGCCAGGACTACTCCTCCGATTCTCTCTACTATTTTCCGGTCTTCTCTTGTCCGTGTTTCTTGATCGTGTTTCCCTGGCTTTATTTCTCCTCGGTGAACTATCTACGTCAGGAATATCCTCTGTAGAAGGCATGTCCAGATCTTTCCTTCTCCTTCTTGTATTCATCGGAGACTTGTTCTCTTCGGTTTCTTCATCGAACCTGGAAACCTTGCTTATACTTCTTGAACTGCCCGAGCCTTTGTCCTTCCTTCCGGGGGTAAGCATATCCTTTATCTTGCCCAGTACCATACCTTTATTATTGATGGAGAGGTATTTATTAGTGTCGGACAGTCCAAAATGACTAGCCGGGATTCTTATGCCTGTGAAAACCAAAGAAGACGGAGAACCCGATTACCTTCCTGATACAAAGAGCATTCCAGGTCTTCGCAGTAGAACCCTTACCTTTGCAGGAAAGCCTGGGTTTCCCTCAGGAATTTACTTCGGCATGATAGACATCCTGGAGGATCATATGGGCTACGAAGTAAGGAAGGTAAGGGACTGGATAGAGGTAAATCCCCAGTCGGATTTCTACGACGAGCTTGCACAGAGGAAGCAGTCCATAGAACAGCAGGTCGGTTCTGTGACCAACAGGATCTCAGAGACAAGGAAGGAGCTAGAGATGCTTCGCCACGATAAAAGAAAGCTTCAGAGGATAATCGATCACAAGGAGGAAGGAGACCTCGACGTTCTGAAGAGCGACTTCGTGGACCTCGTNGACAGGAACACGGAAATGAGCTTGCTTGAACTTGCGAACAGCGGAAGGTTCCCTTCGGTNGTGGTTGATTTCTATAAAGTGGAGAGCGTCGAAGACATCGAAAGTCTTGAAGTCTCCAAGGGCGAAAAGCAAATATTGAAGAAAAAATGGTCCCTCTTCCAGGACTGGAAGAAGAGGTTTGTGGGTGAAATAGAAAGGAGAATGTCGACTATAGAGAGTGAGATAAGGTCACACGAGGAGACTATAGAAAACCTCAAGGATACCTTGCATCCTTACGCGAAAGCCTTGAAAAGGATAAGATTGGGAGAACCTGAAGAATACCACGGACTTGACGATCCGAGGATAATTGAGAAGTATTCTGGGGCTATCTCCGGCGTCGATCTTTACTGCTGGAAGGATCTCAGCTCGATGTCCTTTTACGGAGAGTACGATAAATTCGAACCGGAGCTTTACGAGAAGTACGGCGATGATCCTGGCTATGAGTTCTACTCCTTCTTCGAGATAAAGGTCAGGAAGGGTTCTTCGATAGTCTCCGGTGAAAGTGCAGAGGTTGTAACCATAACCATAGATCCACAGCTTCTTGACAGGGATGGTCTAGCGGAAAAGAAGGAGGAGCTTGAGGTTGAGAAACAAAAGATCCGTAATTCTATAAAGAGGCTGAGCGGCGAGGAGGTCGAGGAGATAGAGGAAGAGGAAGAAGAGGAAGGCATCACCGGCAAGGTAAAGAACCTGGGTAAGAAGTTGCTTGGTATACCTGATAACTATGCTCCACATTCCGGTGAATTTGCAGAGATTGTCGAGGAGGAAACTGACGAGCTTTACGAAAGGGTAAAGGAGCTGGGAGACGGCCTAAAGCTCTGGAAGCTCAGGAAGCTGAGGAGCTGATTTTCATGCTTGAAACTATAAAGAAGTCCTTCGGCCTTTCGAAAGAAGAAAGAAAACTGGAGCCCGAGGGTTACGTTGTACAGACCAGTGGATGGCCCGAGCAGATGCATCAAAGAGTCCTTGAATATATTTCTGATGTCGCACAGAAAGGAGTTCCTTCGATAGAGGTCACTTTGAATCATCCGGAGTCCTTGACACCGCATGCCATTGAGGAGATAAAGACATTTCACGAGCAGGAAGACGTTAAGGTAAATATCCATGCTTCTCTTGATTTAAGGGCTGCTATGGCGGAAATGAAAAGCTACAAAAGAGTGGATGAGTACATGAAAGGCTTCATAGATAGGGCTGATAAGATAGAAGCTGACTACATAAATCTACATACCTCCAACTTCCCCAGTCCTGAACTTGGGAGGACAAGAGGTGTCAGATATGAAGTTATGGTAACTCCTGAAGGCGATCCTGTCAACGAGTTCGTCGAGGATCTAGTCAGGAAACACTTTGATTCCGAAACCCTGTACTGGCTTGTCAAAGATCTGAGGAAAAGAACTAGGATAATAGATAGGTGGAGGATACAGGAGAGGCTTCTGGACGAGGATGAAGACTACTTTGAGGAGATAATAGGAAGTGAGAAGATACAGGAAAAGATCGAGGAATTTAAAAACAATAAGGAGGCTTTGGAGCAGAAATACGGGAAAGAGCTTTCCTGGGACGAAATAGAACAATTACCGGAGCAATTGCCAAGGCCTACGAGAGAGAACGCTTTAGAGAAATTGAGAGAGGAGTATGAGGCCGGGAAGAAAAGCATACTGCGGGAGTTCAGGGAGATGCCCGAGGACTTTAAGACCGAGGTTGCCAAGGAGGTTTTTCAGGAAGTTATCGAGGAGGATGAGGTCGATCTCGAGAGGATGTTCAACGAGTTCCGGATGTACAAGCTTATAGCCTGGCGGATGTACGAGACAGGTAACAGCATATGGAGGAGAATATGTGGCGATAGAAACCCTGAGGAGATAGAGGAAGACGGAGACATGAATCTACTCGTTGATGCCGTTGCCGGAGAGTATTTGAGGGGACATGTAAAAAACTGGAAAGATGATCTTGAGGACACAGATGTTGTTGTGGCCTTTGAGACCCCTGATGCTAGAGAAAAGCAGTTCCTAGGGTATTACAGACTCGTCGATCCCGAACGTATATATCAGGTCGTCAGGTCGATAGACCATCCACAGGTTAAGCTCTGTTTCGACTTCGAGCATATAGCTACTCAAGGTCTTAATCCAAAACAAATCCTTGAAGAGACTAAGAGCGACATCGGCGAGGAAACCTATCTTGTACATCTTTCCAGTAGACCTTCACCGGGACACGAACATTTTCCTCTTCAAAAGGGTGAGATACATCTCTATGAAATGTTATGGGAGCTGAAGCAGAAGGGCTTCGAGTCAGGCTATCTTACCTTTGAGAGAGGTGCCGGAGGGGGAGGCCAGGGCGACGAAGCCTTCAAAGAATCGATTCCCATCGCAAAGCAGATGGCAATGTACCTCGAGGATGATATTGCACCTGATGAACTTCCTGTTGAGTTCTACGGCTATGATGACAAGGAGTTCAAGAGAGATAAGGCAGTTATAGAGAGCAACACGTTCGAGCCGATAAAGGGCCTTATCGAGTCGCCACAGATGCAGGACACCTTCCTTGGAAAGCACGCTACTGAGTCGGAACCGCGGATGCGCGGCGAAGGCTGGGAAGCTGAAGAACACAGGTGACCAAACCTTTAAATAGTAGTAGTTGTAACTATTAGGTGGTGAAAACATGCCCGAAGAGGATGACATTGGTTCTAACGGGCTCAAGCCCGATGAAACTTTTGCCGGCAAAACCAAGGACTTCCGCTCCACAAAGAGGAAGATAAAGGACTTCCAGAAACAGAGGAGGCTTGATGCTGCTGAAAAGTTTAAGAAGGAAGCTCTGGAGAAACACGGAGAATATATTAATGCTATAATAGGAACTGGTTCCGTTACAAGGGACGAATTTTCCTCTGAATCGGATCTCGATATCACCGTATTTATAGACGATACTAGAGAGGACGTGGACAAGAAAAAGAAGAAGGAAATTGAGAAGGACCTTAAGGAAATAGCCGAAGGTTGTGGAGAAACTAAATCAGGTAACCATATTCTTCACGTACAGCCTCCATGGACTATAACTGAATACTGGGATATGATGAGGAGAGGTAGTCCTGTCGCTCATTCTTGGACGCAGGACGCTAAGGCCATATACGACGATGGTTTCTTTGGACCGATACAGAGACTTTACAAGATGGGTAAGCTTCCTGCCACGAGGAAGTCCGCGGAGAAAAGAATGTCCAAGGTTCCGAAGAGACTGAACCGTGCCCAAAGGATGAAGGTCCTCATAGTTGCGAAGGACATATACCACGCTATGGTTAACTCACTTCAGGCAGTTATAGTATATATGGGCGAGGAGGTGCCTGCTCCTAAACAGCTTGCAAAGGTTGCGAGGGAGGAGCTTGTTTCCCGGGACCTTCTTGACGAAAAGTACGTTGAGCAGTACGAGGAGGTCTACTCGCTTTACAAGGATGTCGAACATAACGATGTAGACGGTCTCAGTGGAGAAGAGGTTGATGATTACATAGAGATGGGCAAGGAGTTCGTTGACGAGATGCAGAAGCTTATGAAGAAGGTTGAGCTGAACAGGAAGGCGAGGAAGATTCAGTCCAATTACGAGTCTATGGTCAAGACCTCAGTCGCGGCTCTAAAGGGCCTAGGAGAGCTTCCAGAGGATCCCAAGGATCTGCCTCAGGCCTTCAAAGAAGTACTGATCGAAAGAGAGCTTGTAGATGAGAGATATGAGAAGACCTTCGGTAAGGTACTGGAGATGAAGAAGAAGCTGAACGAGAAGGAGATAGAAGACGTAAGCGAGCACGCGATAAACGTTGCGAAGGACTTCGTGAATAGCTTCATGAGAGACGTCCATCAGCTTATGGATGAAAGAGGAATAGAACCTGGTGATGTCGAAGGAGAGATGAAACCCAAGGAGACTCCTTCAGCCGAAGAGATAAGGGAAGGTGAAGAAGATGAGAAGGCGAAGTGTGAAGAGTGCGGTAAAGAGTTCGACAGCGAGAGAGGCCTGAAGATACACAAGAGCCAGGTTCATGAGTAATGATTTAATTCTAGAGGTTTGGGTTTCCCTGAACTATTACCTTTTTAAAATTCCCTGTGTAACTTCTAACGAATGACGCAGCTAATCATAGCCGAGAAGCCAGACGCCGCTGGACGGATTGCATACGCCCTTGCAGACGACAATGTCTCTAAGAAGAACAAGGGGAAGGCGGTCTGGTACGAGACCAGAGTCGGGGATGAAAAAACCTATGTTGTACCGGCTGTAGGTCACCTCTACACCTTGGAGCAGAAGGGCAAAGGCTGGGACTATCCTATCTTTGATATCGAGTGGAAGCCGACGCACGAAGTCCGCGATAACTCAAGTTGGATGAAGAACTACTACTCCAATCTGAAGAGCCTCGCGAACAAAGCAGACAAGTTTGTCAATGCCTGCGACTACGACCAGGAAGGAAGCGTCATAGGCTTCAACATCCTCAAGTTCATCGTTGGGACGGAGGACGCGGCTAGGATGAAGTTCTCTACACTGACGACTTCAGACCTACAGGAAGCTTACGAGGATATGTCCGAGGAGCTGGACCACGGAATGGTAGAGTCTGGCCTGGCAAGACATATACTTGATTGGCTCTGGGGTATAAATCTGTCACGTGCTCTCACGCTTTCGGTGAAGAACAATACGAATACCTTCCATGTACTTTCGACGGGGAGGGTACAGGGACCTGCTTTGAAAATACTTGCGGAAAGAGAAAGGGAGATACAGGATTTTGAACCCGAGGACTACTGGGTATTGGAAGCTGTTCTGAAGTCTGAAAAGGAGAGGATAAAGGCTAAGCATGATAAGGACAAGTTCTGGGAGGAAGGTGAAGCCGACAGATCAAAAGAAAGAGCGGAAAGCGATGGAGCTGTAGTGGAAGAAGTCAAGAAGAACAAGTACAAACATAAACCTCCTGCTCCTTTCGACCTCTCGTCTCTTCAGAGCGAGGCCTACTCCGCTTTCAAGTTCAACCCTTCAAAAACACTGGACGTTGCACAGTCGCTCTATGAAGCAGGGTTGATTTCTTACCCGCGAACTTCAAGCCAGAAGCTACCTCCAAAGATCGGTTATCAAAAGATTCTGAAAAAACTTAAAAAGCAGGACAAGTACAAGGATCCGGCTAACAAGGTTCTAGGCAAGGACAAGATATTTCCGAAGCAGGGGAAGAAGGAGGACAAGGCGCACCCTGCTATATATCCGACAGGCTCAAAACCTGACAGTCTTTCTGACGACGAAAAGAAGCTTTATGATCTCGTAGTCAAGAGGTATTTCGCAGTTTTCGGTAATCCGGCGCTCCGTGAATCAGTGAAACTGACCTTCGACCTTTCCGAAGAGAAGTTCCACGCAAAGGGCAAAAGAACGCTGGAGAAAAACTGGTTCACTCTATACGAGCCTTACGTCAACAAGAAGGAACAGGTGATTCCCGACTTGAAGGAAGGCGAGAAGCTGGACGTTTCTGAGGTAAGGAAACTGGACAAGGAGACCCAGCCGCCTAAAAGATACACACAGGCCTCTCTTGTGTCCGAGTTGGAGAAGAGGAACCTCGGTACCAAGGCAACACGGTCACAGATTGTCGATAAACTATACGACCGAGGCTACATAGACGGCTCTCCTATAAAGGTAATGGATATAGGCCTGGCTGTAGTTGATACACTGGAAGATTACGCTCCGAAGGTCTTATCAGAGGATATGACGAGAACAGTAGAGGAGGAGATGGAGGAGATACGTGACGGTGAAAATACAAAGGAAGAGGTCATAGATAAGGCCAAGGAAACCCTAAACGAAATACTGAATAGTATAAAGGAAAACGAGGAGGGGATAGGCCAGGGGCTCAAGGAAGCTGTGTTAGAAACGAAGCGGAAGAAAAGGGAGCTTGGTGAGTGTCCCGAGTGNGGTGGGACCTTGAAGGTCATAAAGACAGGNAAAAGCCAGTTCGTTGGCTGTTCTAACTACCCGGACTGCGAGAACTCCTTTCCNCTTCCGCAGAACGCGAAGATAGTTCCTACAAAGGAAACGTGCGACGACTGTGAGCTGCCTACCTTCAAAGTNATAAGAAAAGGCAAAAGGCCCTTTACTATGTGTCCTGACCCCGACTGTGAATCAAAGGACGACTGGGACTCTTGAAGATCAGATTTNCAATTGCGAANACCTTGTTTCCAATGACTACATGAAGCTGAACTTCTTTTCAGGCTTTTCCAAGCCGTTTTCAGTTATGACTACCTGTGATTCTTTTCCTTCTGGTTGTGATCTATGTTTCCTGAGAATCATGATCCTCTTTCCCTTCTCAAACTTCTTCATTTCTAGAAGACATTTGGACTGATACTTTGCTATGTCCCTTGAAACTAACTCTACGCCACCGTTTTCCACATCAGAGTATATCTGATTCGTTATGAGTATAGGAACCTCTTCCTTTCTGGACAGGTTTGAAAGCGTGGAGAGCTGGTTTGCGAGCCTGCTGTTTATTTCCCTCGTGTTTCCGTCGTTCAGCTCGAGTCGGTAGAGCGTGACAAGCGAATCAAGAACTATAAGACCTATATCCTTTTTGTCGCATATACTCTCCAATCTTTCAACGTTTTCCTCCTGGCTGTCGAAGTCATCTGGCTCTATAAGTATTATCTCATCAAGTATTTCCTCGGCGTTACCGGAAATCTGATCCAACCTCTCCTTTGAGAAGCCGCCTTCCGTGTCTATGAATACTACTTTTTTCCCTTCCTCGATGCACGAGACAGCTGTCTGTAGACATAGAGTTGTCTTGCCGCAGCCTGGAGGTCCGTAGGCATTGGTGAGTGTATTCCTTTCTATCCCGCCACCCAGCAACTCGTCCAGTGCTTCACACCCCGTTGAAAGCCTCTCCACTTTCATAGGCGTTAGTTTAATCCTCAGGCTTAAAATATTAACTTTTTAATTTACCTAAACAAAAACTTTATAAAGTTTAATGTATATACATAAAAACCATGAAAGAGGATGGAATGGTTTTGGACAAAAGCGGCGACTTAGCTGCGCTTGTAAGCTTCTGTGTCGACTCGGACAGGTTCAAGTCCAACTACCAGCGGAACAAGTTCTACCGCGGTCTCTACGGCTGGAAGCAGAAGGTAGAGAGGGGAGGAAAGGAGTATGTGTACGATCGGAAAGGTATACTGGATAAAATACCGCACATAAAGGTGGATAAGTCCGTCTACATAGTTCCCGTGGAGGTTTTGAGCAAGGTAGTTAACTACCTTGATTCATGGAAGGGGAAGGTCGATTATAAAATATTCAAAGTCTTGTTGGAAGAGGATAGTTTTAAAAAATCTAACACGAAAGAAGATGAAGGGAATGTGTGGACCGAGGTCCCTATAAACTAAGGTGATATTATGCCCGAGGAAAATTCAAATGGAAACGATGCTGTTTCACTTAAAGTAGGTGAGCTTACCTCAAGAGAAGAGTTCGGTAAAGGTATCGCCAGACTTGACTCTAAGGTAATGAAGAACCTCAACGTTACGGAGGGAGACGTGATCGAAATAGAGGGGAAAAAGAAGACTGGAGTTCTAGCAGTGAGGTCTTATCCAGAGGATGTAGGAAGCAACCTGGTAAGGATAGACGGCCTCGTCAGAAAGAACGCTGGAACCTCCGTCGGCCAGAAGGTGAAGGTAAGGAAGGCAGAGGCAAAGCCTGCAGAGAAGGTCACACTTGCNCCTGCACAGGAAGGNGTAGCTCTACATATTTCTCCTAACATATTGAAGAAGAATCTGTATATGCGCCCTGCTTCAAAGGGTGATATAATAGTTCCTACCTCCGTNAAGAGCAAGAAGAGGGGAAACCTCTTCGAGGANTTCTTCGGAGANGATATATTTTCTGATATGATGCCAGGCATCGGTGGAACCGAAACAAGGCTTATGGTAGTTAACACGAAGCCCAAGGGCATCGTGAAGATAGACGACCAGACTACTATAGACCTCAAGCCCAAGGCCGTGGAGATCGAGGAGCAGGACGTGCCTACGGTAACTTATGAGGATATAGGTGGACTGCACAACGAAATAAAGAAGGTAAGGGAGATGATCGAGGTTCCCCTGAAACATCCTGAAGTCTTTGAGAGACTCGGTATAGAGCCTCCGAAGGGCGTTCTTTTGCATGGACCACCTGGAACCGGGAAGACGCTTCTAGCTAAAGCTGTAGCTAACGAAGCAGGAGCACACTTCCAGACTATAAACGGCCCTGAGGTTATGAGCAAGTTCTACGGTGAATCGGAGAAGAAGGTAAGAGAGATATTCGAGGAGGCAGAGGAGAACTCACCTTCGATAATATTCATAGACGAGATAGATGCTATAGCTTCCAAGAGGGAAGAAGCAAGCGGTGAAGTTGAGAAGCGTGTGGTTTCACAGCTTCTTACACTTCTAGACGGTCTTGAAGCCAGAGGCCAGATTATAGTAATAGCGGCTACCAACAGAGTCGATGCTGTTGACCCTGCCCTGAGAAGACCGGGAAGGTTCGACAGGGAGATAGAGATAGGCGTTCCCGACAAGAAAGGCAGGAAGGAGATATTGCAGATTCATACAAGGCATATGCCTCTGACAGATGACGTAAACCTGGACGGTATTTCAGACAGGACCTACGGTTACGTGGGGGCAGATATAGAAGCTCTGGCCAAGGAAAGTGCTATGCACGCACTTAGAAGGGTCTTGCCGGATATATCCGACCTCGAGGAGATGGAGGAGCTTCCTGAAGAGAAGCTAGAGAAGCTTCAGGTCAACTACGATGACTTCGACTACGCTATGAGAATGGTAGAGCCTTCTGCTATGAGAGAAGTTCTTGTCGAGGTTCCTGACGTTTCATGGAACGACATCGGCGGTCTTGAGGATGTAAAGGAAAGGCTCAAGGAGGCTGTAGAATGGCCGCTTAACTATCCAGAATCTTACGAGAACCTAGGTATAAGACCACCTTCCGGACTTCTGCTGTACGGACCTCCAGGAACAGGTAAAACTATGCTTGCGAAGGCAGTCGCGAACAAGTCAGACTCTAACTTCATAAGTGTAAAGGGACCTGAACTCCTTTCCAAGTACGTCGGAGAGTCAGAGAAAAGAGTCAGGGAGATTTTCAAGAAGGCGAAGCAGGTTGCTCCAACGGTTGTATTCTTCGACGAGCTGGATGCGCTTGCCTCTGAACGAGGAAGTTCTGTCGGCGAGAACGTTTCCGAGAGAGTTGTCTCGCAGGTCCTAACTGAGATGTCCGGACTTGAGGAGCTGAACGATGTCATAGTTATCGGAGCTACGAACAGGCCTGATATGATAGACCCTGCACTTCTACGTCCAGGAAGATTCGACAATCAGCTTCTTGTACCAGCACCGGACGAAGAGGCGAGAAAGGAGATATTCAAGATCCATACAGATGAGACGCCGCTTGCTGAGGACGTAGATCTCGACGAGCTCGCTAGAATAACCGAAGGCTACTCCGGAGCTGATATATACGCTATATGCAGAGAAGCTGCACTGAACGCTCTGAGAGAAGACAAGGAGTCGGACGTCGTCGAAAAGAAGCACTTCGATCAGGCCCTTGAAGAATCTACGAAATCAATAACGGACGATATGTCAGAATATTACGATGAGTTTGAGGCTTCTAGGAGGAGGATCGGGCAGGAGGAGGACGAAATAGACTACGTAGGTTGAGGATATGAACTATCCCGCACTTTTCGTAAACTTCAAGACCTACAGGAAAGGTACTGGAGAGAAGGCGGCGGAGCTCGCGCAGGTCTGTGAAAATGTTTCCAGAGAGACCAACGAGTCCGTGGTTCCTGTCGTCCAGACAGCTGACCTGTACAGGGTTTCAAGGGTTGTAGATGTTCCTTTCTACGGACAGAGGATAGATCCCGTTGGTTATGGCTCCAATACAGGAAAAGTTCTTCCTGAAGCCCTGGTCCAGAACGGTGCTTCAGGTGTGGTGATAAACCACTCCGAGGACAGGAGAAGCAAGGACGTTATAAGGAAATGTTTAGAGAGGGCAGAAAAGCAAGATCTTGAAAGTATGGTTTGTGCAAAGGATCCTGAGGAGGCTGGGAAGATCTCCGGTTTTGGGCCCGATATGGTTGCGATTGAACCACCTGAGCTTATAGGCGGCGACGTCTCAGTTAGCGATGCAAAACCTGAGCTTATAACTGAAGCCGTCGAGAAGGTAAACCAGCCGTTGATCTGCGGCGCCGGGATAAAGAACAGAGAGGATGTGGAGAAGGCTTTGGATTTGGGTGCCGATGGAATCTTCGTCGCTTCGGGAATTGTGAAGTCAGAAGATCCTGAAGAAAGGATCAGAAAAATGGTAAGCTCTTTCTAAATGTATAGCGACTTTCCACGGCTTCCAGTGACCTCGTTAAGCTCCTGTATGACCTCAGAAATTCTTTCTCTTATTTTCCTCGACACAACCCTAGGGTCGAAGTGGTCCTTGTTCGGTGACCATCCACTTTCGGCAAATACCTCGTTCGATGCCTTGGACTTTTCTTCTGGAAGTATACTTTCCTCGTGTTCCCTGTAAAACTCGAGAGCTGTCTTCGCGTACTCGTACTGATACCTCGTGTCCTTGTTAAACTTACAGACACCTTTCCCGACGAGTTCTTCCATCTGTCCGTGTGTCAGGCCCGAAGAACCGTGTATCACCAGAGGCCTTTCCAGTCCTTCTTTTCTCAGCTTCTTATCAACCCTTTCAGCTATATCCATCCTCAGGTTCAGATCCTTGCCCTTCGAAACTCCGTGCTGGGTTCCTATAGAAATAGCGAGGAGATCACAGCCGGTTCTTTCCACGAACTCGCAGGCTTTTTCGGGATCGGTGTAGTAGCTCTCCTGGGAGCTGACACCGTCTTCACTTCCCTTTATTCTTCCCAGTTCCGCCTCCACAAGCACGTTCTCACCTTCACACAACTCCACGATCTTCTTCGACTTCTCCACATTGTCCTCAAATTCCTTTTCTGAGGCGTCTATCATAACGGAGGAAGGTGTTCCTGTCTCCACTGCTTCTCTTATAAAGTCCAAATCCTGCAAGTGGTCCATATTTAGGAAAACTCCTATATCCCGACCGTCGGCGATGTTTTCCATATAGTTTCCAAGCGACCTCAGCCCAGCTACTGCGTCTCCGTCTCCGGCGAACTCACATGCGCTCCTGCTCAGCTGTAGAACTAGGTCGGATTTACTCCTTTCGGCACCTTCTATCAATCCTATCATCGTGTTCGGCTCAGCTACGTTGCTCGCCACGAAAGCATATCCGCCTTTCTTTGCATTCTGATAAAGCTTCCTTAGCTCTTCGCCAACTCTTACAAACATGTTATCATCTTAATGCGTTTTCTACCGCGAACGAAGTCGACGATACGACGTCTCCTAGGCCTACGGTCAGCTCTGGATCCTCGTAAAGTTTGTTTGGAACCATAACTATATCAAACTCATCCCTGTGAACTCCTGTCGCGGCAAGTTTTTGATCCTGTACTGAATCTGCCAGGGATCTTCTATACTCCTTGCCCTTCTCCGAAGGTTCCACCTCTTCCGCCTTTGCAAGGTTCTCAGGTCTTAATTCCCTTCCACTGGCTTTTGTCCAGGCCGCATCTCGTGCGAACTTGAATCCTTCTTTGATGAACTCCGGATCAATGTAGCCTCTAGATACAGACATGTAGTAGTAGTGGGTGTGCATACTGACACCACTTACATCAAGTTTTTCGACAAGCTTCTCCAGTGCCTTTGAAAGCTTGTAGGGCTCCTCTGGCTTTGGAACCTTCTTCGTAATGTTCATATCCTTCTGTATCAACTCAAGCTCGTTTGGATCAAAGGATAATATGTCCGCCAAGGGAACCACTTCCTTCAGTATCGCTTCTCTCAGCTCCTTTCTGTGGATAGCCGAAAACTCTATCTGCACGTTTATTTCCGGTTTTACATCCTTGATTCTTCTCAGAAACTCCTTTGCCGAGTTCAGATGATCCTTCCAGGTCGTTCCATCGGGATATTCTTTCAGAAGGTTGTGGTACCCTGCAAGTATCATACAGTCCACACTTTCGGCCAGCTCTTCAACTTTACCTTCAACTTCGCCCAGCTCCAGGTTTTCATGTCTGTAGGGCGAGGAAGCTATGAAACGGCTGTTCTCCTCTGCCTGTACACCGAAAAGCTCCTGGTCCTCGAAGAACTCGATTATCCAGTTTTTCTTTGTAGGTATTTCTTTGTAACATTCCGAGGGATGGTCCAGCTTAAGCTTGTTGTTCTCTACGTGAGGGAACTTCAGTTTGTCATTTGCCTCAAAAAGAGAGGCCTGTTCCTCTGAGAGGTTGGTTGTGTACAGAATGGTTTCGCAGCCCAGCTTTGAGAGAAGGTTGGACATTATACCTGCCTGTCCACCGAGCCTTTTCCTTTCCGTTGTAAGGTTATTTTCGAGCCAGTTTCTGAAATTTTTGTCCGTGATCTGGATCTCGTTTCCCTGGCCCTTTTCCATGCAGTCAAAAACTGCTGTGAGAAGATCCACCTTATCCTCCAGCAGTTTCGGTTCCTGTTTCTTCGCTTTCTTCCCTTCCTCCTCGGTGAAAAGGTCTTTGAATTCATCGTCTATATGCGTTATAACGTCCACGTTTGTATTGTAGGCGAGAAATATGGAGAGGTCCTTTAGCTCAGCCAGCTTCTCCTCTGTTTGCATAAAGAATAAATTTAAGCGCTTCTATAAAAAAATAGGTGGGAATTTGATAGAGAAAATACTCAGAAAAGTTAAGGAGAGAAGAGAGGACTCGAGCAAGTTCGATAACGGCCATCTCCTTGTCTTGGGTGGTTCAAAGAAGTATTCTGGATCGCCTATCTTCAACTCCATGGCTGCCTACAGAAGTGGCGTTGACCTTGTAACTACTGCTTCACCTCAAAGGCCTGCTGAGATAATAGCCAGTTATTCACCTTCGTTGATAACTGTTCCCCTGGACGGTGATTACCTTTCGCCTAATCATTACGAGGAGATAAAGGAACTGATTAGTAACGTCGACGCCTTGGTCGTAGGTGGTGGCCTTGGAAGGAGAAAGCAGACAAACAAGACTGTTGTAAAGATACTTGAACACTCAGAGATTCCTGCTGTCGTTGATGCCGATGCCGTGAGAGCCGTAGTTGATAATACAGAGGTACTGGACCAAAACAAGGTTGTTACACCACATAAAAGAGAGTTCGAAGTCCTCACAGGTATGGAAGCTAGCGAAGATAATGCCGAGGAAGCCGCTGCCGAGTTTGGTTGCACAGTACTGCTAAAGGGCAACAAGGATACTGTGACGGATGGCGATGAAACCTATACAAACAGGACAGGAAACGAGTATATGACGGTCGGCGGAACCGGCGACACGCTTGCGGGAATAGTCGGTTCCTTGCTTGCCCAGAACCTGGATCCGGTAAAGGCTGCCTACGGAGCTGCTTGGATAAACGGCAAGGCAGGNGACATAGCCGCTGAGGAAAAGGGAGCAGGGCTTATACCCGATGATATACTGGAAAGGATACCCCAAGCAATCAAAGAAGGAAAGTAGTTACTTCAAAACTTCTACACCTATCAGCTCTTCACCCAAAAGAGCTTTGACGAAGGCCCCACCGGCAAGTGAAACGTGGCTGAAGTCCTCCTCCAGGTCGAAGCCCAAGTCCTGTACAGCGTGTGAACTGTCCCCGCCACCTATCAGAACAAACTTATCAAGACCCTTCAGCTTACTGAGAACCTTTTCCGTACCTTTCCTGAAGTTTTCCTTTTCGAACATTCCCAAGGGACCGTTGAGCGCGATGGTCTCTGCGTATTCCACCCTGTCTCTATATTCCTCTATGGTTTCCGTGCCTATGTCGAAGACTTCTTCTTCAACTGGTAACTCTTCCACCTTGACCTCCTCCCTCATACCGTTTCTCTCGTAGGCCAGGTCCTTGGGCATCACAATCCTGTCGCCGAAGTTTTCCAGGAGCTCCTTGATTTCCTCTTCAAACTCTTCAGTGTCGTTGCTCTTGGCGCCGAGGTCGTGTCCCGTGACCTCCAGAAATATTTCTCCTACCCTTCCACCAAGCATTATAAGATCAGATACTCCGTCCTTTAACATCTTTTCCATAACTTCGATAGCGTCCTCCGGCTTGTTTCCTCCGAGTATGAAATACCTCGGTTCCTCTGAGTCCTCTATATGGTTTACGGTTTCTATATCCTCCTCGAGAAGAGGTCCTGGGACGCTCTCCATTACCTGAGGGAAGCCGGTTACCGACGCTTGGTTTCTATGGCAGACGGAGAAGGCATCGTTGACGTAGATGTCGCAGTGTTCCGATAATGTCTGTACAAGCTCCGACTTTCCGTGTTCCTCGGGACTCACGTCCTTCAGCTCGTCCTCGTGCATCCTTACGTTGTCGAGAAGTATTATATCCTCGCTGTGGAGCTCGTCTATAGTCTTCTGCGCCAGTTTTCCTGTTATATCGCTGACGAATATTACTCTTCTGTCAAGAAGATGGTTGAGAAGCTCCGCGTGTTCTTCAAGGTTGGTGAAGTCGTCTCTGCCAGGCCTTCCCTGGTGTGCCAGAGCCACTACGCCACAACCTCTATCGCAAAGCTCGTCCAGAGTCTCCGCGTGCTCCTTTATCCGCGGCGTAAGCTTAACCCTTCCGTGCTTAACCGTTGAGTTGAGGTCGACTCTTACAAGAACCTTTTTCCCTTTTAAGTCAACGTCTTCAACTGTTTTCATAGAAGTTCTTCCTACTCGATTCCGAGGTTTTCGTTAGTTTTGTGTACAGACTCTTCCCTTTCAGCGGTTCCGAACATCGACCTTATAGCGTCTATGTTTTCAGGAACTATTATCGACTCCTGGTGAACCTGATGTATCCAGTAGAGCCTTTTCCCTTCCGTCTCCACGGTTTCCTCCCAGACCGCTACCTCAGGCATGTCGTACCTCAACCTCTTGTCTCTGAACTTCTCTATGATCTTGGCAGTGGAGTCGTAGCCCTCCTGAGCGCTGAAAAGCTTTACGCGGGGCGTTTCCCTGAAGATTTTCAAAACGTCTTCCCTTGAGACTTCTTTACCAAGGTCGACGTTGACCATATGCAGATGAGAAATCGTAGTCGGAACCTTTACAGCTAGAGTTGTGATATCCAGCTCAGGCATAACCTCCTGTACGTCCGGACCGTGGTGCGATGGAATCTCTGTGACAGGGACTATCGAGTTTATAGGGCCCCTCGAGTCCTGCATCGGATCCCCACCTCTTCTTACCAGGCTTCCCACAGCCTTTTCCACGCCGAAGTTGGTGTTCAGGCTCCAGAGAGTTCTGCTTAAGGAAGTTGTGTTACAGGAGACGACTCTTACGAAGTCTTCGTCCTTTGCTTCATCGTAGTTTGCAAGCGCGTTGAACGAAACCGGAGCTATAGAAGCGTCCGCACCTCCTTGGAATATAGCTTTAACTTGTTTTTCTTTGTACATCTCCTTGTTCTTTTCGTCTACGCCCGAAGGAGTACAGTCTACCACTAAGTCAACCTGTCCTGTGTCCAGAAGTCCTGGAAGGTCACCTTCTACGTAGAATCCACCTTCCTCCAGTTCCTCTACCTTGTCCGGCACGGAAGCGTACAGCGGAGTTCCGTGCAGAGGACCGTCCTCTTCCAGAACGGTTTTCAGTGTCGAAGAAGGAGAGACGTCGGCTATGCCCACGAGGTCCATGTCGTCCTGCTTTCTGACGGCGTGCGCCACCCTTTTACCTACAGTGCCGACACCGTTTACAACGATCTTTGGATTCATAGCATCACCTTAACAGTTTACATTTGGCAGGATTTCTATAAAAAGGTTGAACTAACCAAGGACAGCGAGTTTAAGGATGTAGTGCCTAAATAAACCGAATATAAAAAAGGGGTTTGTAAGAGAGTTTTAGCCGGTCTTATTCCTCCTTCCACATTCCCGAAAGGACGGAAAAGCCGGTCAGGAGTGCTGCTGAAAGAACTACGTAGTCACCTGCTGGCTGGTATCCTGCAAGTCCAGCTCCTGCTTCTACGATGAATATCACCACGAAGAAAGCTATGATCGATAGAACCAGCATCACTATCGCAGCAGCGATGTTGCCGACGATGCCGGAAAGCGTCTTTCCGATGGACATGCATCTCACCTCCACCCATCCTTTTACTCAGAACTATACTAAAATCTTTGGTCTACTTCTCATCGAGGTTTTTTAACTTCCTTTCAACCTGCTTTCTCCGAAGTACAGTCACAACGACTGCCACCAACGCGACTATCAAGAAACCACGTCCTGCCTGGAGGAACAGGTCGTAGCCTACCTTCTCGAAGGTGAAGGGGAAGAAAAGTGGAACCTTACCATCAAGGAAGATTATAAAATAATCTGCGGCGAGATGCGTAGCCACACCCGCTGTAAGTAACAGGAATACCTTTTTCCTGTACTCCTCCTTGAATATCATAGTTAGAACTCCGACTAGAAGCAGAGACCCGACTATGGAGTGTAAAGGCATGAAAAGGTAGTAAAGCTCGTTGGCACCTGTCTCGCCCATAAGAACTGCGAAGTTTCCTATATCCGGAAGTATAGCCCCGACAAGAACAAGAGCCCTGTACTTCATCGCCCAGGGATACTTTATGCTGATAAGTTCTACAGCGACCCAACCCAGCAAGACGTGCGTGAGTCCGTCAGCCATCGACTATCATCTCCTTGAGGGTTTCCCTGTCTATGTAGATTACAGCAGCGATTACGACGACGCCCAAAAAGGAAAGTACACCCAGAGTCTTCTGCCTTCTAGCAGATCTGTAGTACATCTCCTCGCCTTCCACCCTCCCTTCTGATGCGATTCGAACCGTCCCTAGAAACCTTGCTGTATCTCCCTCTTCTATCTCCTCCAACCACTCCTCTTCCTCCTCCTGTATCTCGTAGTATACCTCGAAGCTTCTGCCGTGTTTTTCCAGGCCCATGTATAGAACTCCGTCCGCAATTTCACTCCTCACTACCTCTCCTCTCATCTCCACCCTTTTACCTTCGTGTACCTCCGGATTCCTGAGGACTTCTATTGTGGTAGGAGATTCCATCGGACCGAAGACGTAGGCATAGACTGAAAGAGATACAAGCCCCGCGAGCAGAACAACTGAGATGATCTCCCTCGGAACTCCGTATCTCCTATCGTCCACGTACAAACACCTCTGTAGTTTTAGTCCTTTGCTTTTGAAAAATTTACCGGACCCCTCATCGAATATTAAATTCTAAGAAATAGGGGACGTAAACCATAGAGGACTGTTAAATCAGAATAGCTCTTCATAGGTTCGTGTACTTATTCAACTTATCCTTGTATTCCTCTTTATCGTTGATCCGTATGACTCCCTCATCATCTAAACTGTATCCGCACATGCGACAGTAACCTTCGGGGTCAATGATACCGTACATATTGTCATCTTCTTCACAGTCGTGCTTGAGTATACCATCCTCAACCATCAAGTGTTCAGGCCTTTCATCTACTTCGCAGCTTAAGCATGAAGGCAGTTCTTTTTTGCCCCTTTCCTTATGAGACATATATACTAATGGAATGTCAAATCTTTTATATCTCGATTACAGAGGCCCTGGGAACTGATCTTCTTACTAGCCCGTCTTTCTCAGAAATTAAGATATAGAACCTTTCTATAAAACTAATCCCAAACTAATCGACAACAATGTTATTAAAGATTGGATGACATAATAGTAGCTATATGCCAGAAAAAAGACTTTACAGGACGGAGAAGGACAGGATACTCGGTGGCGTATGCGGAGGAATAGCTGAGTACTTCGACGTAGATCCCACGCTAATACGCCTTCTCTGGGTCGCTTTCTCTCTGGCCTTCGGCGGAGGACTTCTGGCCTACATCATAGGATGGATAATAATACCCAAGAAGTCCGAGCTCGAGGAACTGGAAGAGTAGCTTTGAACTCTAGCGCAATAATTAAATATCTGTAACCGTGAGCTAAACCATGCAGACGAAGGAGTTCCAGGATCTTCTGGCCGAAATTACATATAAAATAGACGAGAAGTACGGAATCAACAGGGATATCCAACTGAACATCTCTCAGCTGGTCGAGGAGCTCGGAGAGCTAGCAGAGGCCGCCAACAAGAAAAAGCTCAGGGGAAAGGAACCGGAGAAAGAAGAACTGGAGGACGAGTTCGCGGACGTTCTCCTTCAAGTTATGACCTTGGCCGACATCTTCGCCGTGGACGTGGAGAAGGCAACCCTGGACAAGATAGAGACACTGAAGGAGAGGCATGATCTTTAGGCACTCATTGCAGAAATTCGATGGTCCGATAGAAAAGTAAATAAATCTCAGGTTATAATTCTATTCAGAGAAGATGACTGAGGAGGAATTTTCTAAGGGTGAAGCAGCGGCACTTCTAGGAGGAAGTATATCCAGTCCTCTGTATACAATAGGCGTGGAGGAGTTGGGCCATTCTATAGGCCTGAAGCTACTGGGCAGGGACCCGGAATTAAGCTTCGTGGGCGAGAAAATATCGGATTTGGGCTTTGAGGTCTCTGAAGCAGGAGGACACAGTCTTGATCAAGCCGGTGAAAGCATCGTTGCCTCTTATCATAGCTCTTATATACAAGGAACCAATAACTCTGTTTTGTATTTCACCGTCTTCCCAAGCCAACTCCGTCAGCTTTCTGAGATCTTTAACGTCCTGTAATGCTATTTCTACATCCCTGCTTACCATAAGTCTTCACCGTAGAGTTTTAGACCCTCTTCCTTTATCCGCTCGGCGAAGGCTATCCCCTGTGAAATATCCTTCGTCAGTTCATCCTCTTTGTACCACGTAACAGAGAAGTTCACCTTCAATCGGTCTTCCTCGCCTGCAATAAAGGCCATCACGTTCTCTTTATCCGACTCATCCAACTCTCCATCCTCTACAAAAAGAAGGTCTATATCGGA
>SL_8KL_010_SEDDRAFT_10001190_pt1 | contig 22617 bp, 19 predicted proteins | sample SodLakKL_010_SED_4_FD_11160 | JGI IMG/M metagenome (IMG submission 11160) | reverse complement strand
AGCCTAAACGAAGTCCAGGAATTTGTCCGAGCAGCCAGAGCTTTGCCTATGAAGGCTGACGAATCCTGGCTGGCTGAAGCAGAGGACTTCAGCCATCTCGCTGACCAGCTTCTGCTGGCAGTTAAAAACAGCCAGTTTGAAGAGGCAGTCCAATTGATGGACTCCATCAGAGAAGCCTGGACTTTTATAGCTGAAAATTGATTTTCAAGTTCCAACCATTTAATTCTGAACAAGCCTGATTGATGAAATTCAGTCAGGCTTGTTTTTTTTTGGCATACTTGGTAAAGCCGAAATCAGAACATGATTGTGCTTTAACCTTTGATTATTTTCGACACCAACTTACAGAATTTTCATCAAAGTTAACACTACAGCCAAACTTATATATTGACCTCGGTGGACAGTCCCGCACCTACCTGGGAATGATTTCATGAAATCGCTGGAACTTGCTGAGAAATCAAGTAGGTGCGGGACTGTCCCCAATCGCGACAGGTGATAAAATTTTAGAAGTTTCTCTGTAGTGTTAATGTTTCACGTGAAACATTAACTTTGGCAAGGAGAAAAGCATTGCAGTGGAACATTGTGGTTGCCAATCAAAAAGGTGGCGTGGGCAAGACTACTACAGCGGTAAATCTGGCGGCATCTTTGGCGGTAATGGAAAAAAAGGTGCTCCTGGTGGACTGTGACGCCCAGGCCAACGCCAGCAGCGGTCTTGGTCTGGACATAGACTCCCTGGAATATTCTCTGTATCATGGACTGACAGGGGAGGCTGAACCGGAGAAACTCATCAGACCTACGGAAATGAAATACTTAGATATAATTCCCTCTAACAAGGATCTGGTTGCTGTAGAACTGGAACTGAATGACAGGCAGGACAGGGAATATTATCTGTACAAACTTCTCAAGAACGTCAGTAAGCCGTACGAATACATAATACTGGACTGCCCGCCCTCGCTGGGCATGATTACAATCAATGCCATGTGCGCATCCAATCGTTTATTAGTTCCCATGCAATGCGAGTATTATGCCCTGGAGGGAATTGCCAGACTGTTCGAAACATATGAACTAATACGGAAGCGGCTGAATAATGATCTGGAATTGCTTGGGGTGGCCCTGACCATGTTTGATAAAAGGAACAAACTCTGTCACCAGGTTATCAAGGAAATCAGAAGGCATTTTCAGGCTCAAACCATGGACAGCATTATTCCAAGAAATGTCCGTCTCTCTGAAGCTCCAAGTCACGGCAGGCCGGTACTGGCATATGATATAAGGTCTACTGGGTCGCATGCATATCTGAGGCTGGCCAGAGAGGTTGTGGGAAGGCTGCAATAACAGCAGGCTGAATCAAAAGGCTTATTGTTCCCGCGCTCACCCGCCCTGGCGGCTGGGAGCGCGGGAACAATAAGCAGTGAAGAATATAGAGTTTAAAACAGGGAAGGAAAAGTTATTTTATATCCTGTCATCATGATCTTCATGGTTAAATGATTTTTCAGTGAAAACAGGTTACTTTGGCTACACGCTAAGATTCCCTGTAGTGGTAATCAAGAGTAAAATAATCCATGTTCTGTTCTGGCTCTACTTTACCTTGCAGGTAAATTCTGAGCATTCATAAAGGATATGATCCTTGAAATGCTTTTTTGTAACCCTGGACTGGCATCCAAGGCATAAAAAAGCAACAAGACCACCGAGGCTTGCGCTTCTTAAATAAAACTTCTTGGGGTCATCCTGGGTCCAGTCGCTGGTCAGGGCACCACAACCCTTGCATTCAACCTTTTTTTCCACAGGATAGTTAAAGTCCCAGTACATTAAAAAGTTTGTCCATTCGTTTAATGGTTCTGCAGGAAGAGCGGACTTTTTTTCACTCTTCAGGAGTATGCTTTCCAGATCATCCTGGTGCTTGAGCCACTCTTCTGCAGGTATCCAGACCCCGGTGAGCTGACCGGTCTCATTGTAGAAAGGTTGTACAGGCATTTTGCTATTCATAAAGCCTCCTTAACTGAAGTTTAAAGTAATATAAAACAGGAAAACAGAAATGCAAAAAAAAGAAAAAGGACTGGGCAAAGGGTTGGATGCCCTGATCAAACCTTCATTCTATGAGGAAAAGAACACGGACAGCGTTCAACTAAGTGTTCAAAAAGTCAAGCCAAATCCATATCAGCCCAGGAAAAACTTTGCAGAAGAAAGTATCAGCGAGCTGGCTGCCTCAATCCAGGAAAACGGAGTACTCCAGCCCATCCTGGTGCGCAAAAATGAAAACCAGGAGTACGAGATCATAGCTGGAGAAAGACGATGGCGGGCCAGCATTGAAGCTGGTCTCAACACCATCCCGGCACTGGTGAGAGATTATGACAATAACCAGGTTCTGGCAATAGCGCTTATTGAAAATCTTCAGCGTGAGGATTTAAATCCCATGGAGCAGGCTTACGCTCTGCAGAGGCTGCAGTCAGAGCTGGGCATCAACCAGGAGGAGCTGGCTGATAGAATAGGCAAGAGCAGATCACAGCTAACCAATACCCTCAGGCTGATAAAACTTCCAGAGAAAATCAGGGACATGGTGGAAGACAGGTCTTTAAGTCCAGGTCATGCCAGATGTCTACTGGGAATCAAGGATGAAGAGCTCATGCTGGAGGCAGCAGGTAAAATCGTCTCCAGAAACCTGTCAGTGCGGCAGACCGAAGAGCTGGTTAAAAAATTAACCCAGGAAAAGAAAAAAGAAAGCAGAAGAAACAAGAGTGACTTTGCCGGTTCACTGGAAAGCCGGATAAAAGAGAAGATCGAGAACAAACTAAGTGTTCAGACGCAGGGAGACGAAAAAAAGGGTAAGGTTGTTCTGCAATACAGAAACGAGAACGAACTTGATGCTCTTTTAAAATGCCTTGGCATAGATAACTAACAATTTGGAACTGCCTGAAATGGAAACCAGACAAAAATTAATACAGAACCTGGACAGAATTCGGGGAAAACGCCTGTTAGTCATCGGCGATATCATGCTGGATCATTATCAATGGGGGGAAGTCTCCAGAATCTCCCCCGAGGCACCTGTGCCGGTGGTATACGTGGAGAAGGAAACATACAGCCTGGGCGGGGCGGGAAATGTAGCCAGAAACATAAAAAGCCTGGGCGGTGAACCGGTATTGATAAGTGTCGCCGGAGATGATGATCACTGCAGAGAAATAAAAAAAATGCTGGATAGAGAAGGCATTGAACATACAATAGTAAGTTCACGCAAGAGAAAAACCACCGTTAAAACCAGGGTTATCGGCAACAGTCAGCAGATTGTCAGGGTGGACCAGGAAAACTGCAATGATCTGGAACCAGGACTTATGGCTGAAATAACCAGTCTGATAGAGAAAAAGGGATTTGGCGAATATGTACTGGTATCGGATTACGGAAAAGGAATGGTCAATAGAAAGACTCTGTCGGCTTTACAGGACTACAAGGTGGTGCTGGATCCCAAAACAAAAAATTTCAGGGTATATAAGGATCTGTTTCTCATGACCCCAAACCAGAAAGAGGCCGAGGAGGGCAGCAACACAAAAATCAACTCAAATAAAGACATTATCAGCACAGGAAAAAAAATAATGAAAACCAAAAACCTGGAAAACCTGCTGATAACTGTTGGCCCCATGGGCATGGTCCTGTTTAGAAGCAACAAAGAGATACTGCATTTTCCCACAAGCGCCAGAAAAGTCTATGATGTAACCGGGGCAGGGGATACAGTTATTGCCACCATGGGAATCTGCCTGCAGGCACAATACTCACTGCCGGATGCCTGTATGACGGCCAATTTTGCTGCAGGCCTGGTTGTGGGCCAGGTTGGTACTGCAGCTGCAGACAGGGAGAACCTTGTTCAGTCCATTGAATCTATGAGTCAGCCTGAGATTTATCACTGGTAATTTCACAACTTGAGGAACAGTACCCATCGCTCAGGGCGAACATGGCATGAGCCACTCTTTTCTCCTTTAGCTGTCTCTCCGTGGTGAAAGTGCAGGGCGGGCATTCCTTGAATATTTCCTGCAGATGCTGCCAGGTTGGAATGCAATGATAACCCCTGCAGATCTCTTTTTTATCTTTGACCCGGACCAGAGCGGCATCAGTTGAATCGGTGACCAGGACAAAAGGTACGGGGCCTCCGGGAAAAATTCTGGCTGCGCTTACATACTGGGTAATATATGTAGAAACCGCTCCAGGACAAAAACCCAGGATCATAGCAGGCTGTTCATCTATGGTGACCAGAAAATCCAGATTTATAGTGTAATCAATATCATCAAGCCCGAGCGGCAATTTATATCTGGGCTTTATATTCTGCACGGGATAACCTTTTTCCTCGACCAGGATGCGGGCAAGGGCCTGGCGGATATCCTCGTAAGTGGTCATCTGGAGATCCTTGCCGGTGAGATAGTCCTGGATCACCTGATCAAATTTTACTTCATGCATGTCTAACCCTCTTAAATTCTTAAAATGTATTCAGACAGTAAAACGCAGGATGAAAAGACCTGGTCAGCTTCGATCAAAATAACCGCTTATCATACTGAATTCCATGTACTGCACCCGGTAAGGATAAAAAAACAACTCCTGCATTAAAGATTGAAAACCAGGCTCAATATTTAAAAAACCGACTTTCTCAGAGGCATCAACCTGCACCAGGACCGTTTCGTCCAAAAGAACCCTCGTCCTGAAGCCCGAAAGGCCGGCCCTGAGTAGATAATCCTCTGCTCTGCCGAGCCTTTGAACCAGGTCGGAATCCAGTTGGTATCCATACTGGAAACGGGTCAGAAGACAGGACCTGGAAAACCTGGGAATATTTAAGCCCAATTCCTGGGCCAGATCTTCAACCATCATACGGTGAAAACCCAGGCTGGCAAAAGGAGTCATGACTCCCTGCTCTTTTAAGGCTTTTTGACCCGGCCGATACTTTGAAAGATCTGAAGCATTGGAACCGTCGATAATGGTCCTGCCGGGCTCTACACATCTTTTAAGCCTGAAATAAAGATCATTTTTGCAGTAATAACAACGTTCCCTGGAGTTGGCGGCGATTTTTGGATCTTTGAGAGGCTGGCACGGGATAAATAAATGCGGTATAGAATTTTCAGTGACCACTTTCTGGACATGCTCTGCCTCAAATGATGTTAAGTGATCCCCGCAGAAAGTATACGCAGTAAATTCAATATGGTTTTCAAGACAGAAAAAAGTAAGTGTTGAGCTGTCCACCCCCCCGGACAGGGCTATAGCCAGGGGAGAAAGAGACAAAAGGTGCTTACGGAGCCTGTCAGTTGGATTCAATTTTATCCTGTGCCTGGGTCAGAAAAAATTCACCTGACTGGATCCAGTCCTTTAACTGGTCTGCAATCTCCAGGGACATGGAGTAACTGGTCAGGGGTACTGTAGTCACCTTTTTGTCGTTTATCTCCACACTTCCTGATAGGAGTTGCTCATACGTGACATAAGCCAGTATTTTGGCCTTGCCTGCTCCATATTCGTACCCGTAATCAATAACCGGCATGTGGATTTCAGAATCGTCAACTCCTGCATACCAGGCTATATCCTCGTTTAACACCGGAATGGGGATGCCAAGTCCAACAGCCATGGAGCATCCATAACCGGCAAAACTGATTCCACGGATATATCTATGGTTCATCTGTTTCAAATCCCCTTTGACCATCAGGGTCCCTGCGGGCATCTTGGGGATGCCGCGCTCATTTCGTGGTGGATCAGGATTGTGCTGGGTACCTTCACCAATAACATATCCTGTGCCACCGCCCAGAAAAATTCTGGTGCCAAGCCCTGTGGTCAGAAAATAAGGATCATTGAACAAAGGGCTCAGGGAACCTGCGGTAGCGAAGTTGAGATTACCCATATTAGCCCTTAGCGGACCCATGTAAGTATATTTGATCCTGTTGGTGAGGTTCACAGCACAGTTGTAATTCTGGTAGGCATTTCTGGGGTTGAAAAGTACAGCACTTTTGAGTTCGCCAAGGGTTATATCCTTTTCCAGAAGTTTTCGGGGATAACAGTCTGTACCATATCCCTGGACACGCAAGTGTACGGAATTTCCCCGGACGAGGTTTTCAATCACATGTCCACCACCGTAGGTAAAAGTACCTGGATAAACCTTGTTCAGGGGATCGTTTTCCGTTGTTTCCGTAACACCGATAAATGAATCAGCAGCTGCCAGTCCTCCATAGCAGGGGACGTTATCCAGCCATATCTTGTGGCCCTTGATCATGGGTGGTTTTTGGGCAAAGTTAAAAATCATGCCCGAGGAACACATTGGAGAAAAAGTACCGGTGGTTACCACATCAACTTCCCTGGCTGCCTCCACCTTGCCCTTATCCCGGACCAGGGAAGCCATCTGCCGTGCATTGACTACCACTGCTTTACCAGACTTGATTTTCTGATTTATCTCGTCAATGGTTCTGTTTACCTGTTTATTAAAAGCCATTTATCATTCCTGCCGGGTGTTGCGGCTATGTTTGGATTAGGGACTGCAGTCCTGGAAAATGGAAAATATCAAGCTCAAAAAAAATAACCATTCAGGGGGCAGATACCGTCCAGGGGTACAGTCCCCGCGACACTTTTACTGCACCACTGAAAAGTACAGACACGAAGTTCTGTGAAGCATCATTATCATCACTTAGCGGGGACAGGCCCCTGGCCTTGTGCCATCAGCCAACACCGAGGTCCCCCTGAATGGTTACAAAAAAAGAGTCTCAAGTTTCAATCAATTATGAATAATTCCTGATTTTTAAATTAAAAAAAGGATTCATGCAAGTCAAAGAGATGGCTGATGAACAAGAAATACTTTATAAAAACTCAAAAAAAATCGGTTAGTTTATTAAAAAAATATAAAAATTACAAGATGATACATAATAAAAAGTATTTTACAAAATACAAAATCAATGGTATAAGGATTTGTTTTTGCATAAACAAAGAGACTCTGTCCTATATTTAAGGATATCAGTTGGTTATTTGATTTATAAACTCAATAACAACAGTTATGAAAAAATTGACAATTCTGCTTCAGGAAAATGATTTTTTGAACACCCGGTTCACGGAAATGAAAAGAAACAACAAACATTACAAGACAAAAAAATAAATAAATAAAGATAGTTAAATGAAAAATATACATTTAAACATACCCTATTAAGGATTCTAAATCTATGAAAATTATAATATATAAAGAGGATTTCGTGGAAGGGATCAGTAAGGCTTCAAACCTTATTCCAACTAAAACAGGGGCTGCATATCTTCGAACCATCTGGTTCAAAACGGATATGGACAGCGTCAGGATTATGAGTACGGACAGCAATGTGGAATTTACAGGTGAATACCGGGCTGAAATCGTTGAAGAAGGCCTTATCGGCACGCCGGGGAGAAAAATATCCGACCTCATAAGGAAATTGAAATCCGGACCCATCACCATGTATTCTGATGAAAAAAATGATATTCTATATGTTCAACAGGAAAAAAGGCATTTCAAGCTGCCCCTCAGTGAAAGCTCCTGGTTTCCCGAACTTGATGAATTCCCGGAAGAAAATGCTCTGGCCGGCATTCCCGGGATAAAATTCAAGGATATTCTGGAAAAAAGTCTTTTCTGCATAAGTGATGACGATACCATGCAGGGAATGACCTGCCTGAAGATTGCCCCCGGAGATGAGAACCAGGTGGAATTCTGTGCTTTTAACGGGCATCAGCTGAGCCTGTACATCCATGAAAGCAGTGGCTTAAGAGAGATCCTGCCCGAAAAGGGAATAATGATCGCCAAGAAATACCTCATGGATCTTCGCAAATGGGTTCCTGAGTCGGATATTCAGATAACCATCACCGATTCAAAGATATTTTTCAGGACACTGGACAAAAAAGAATGCTTTAGTCTGCCCCTGAACATGCATCAGTTTCCCAATTACCGCGATTTTATAAACAACTACTCGGAAAAGCTTGGTGGGCCTCTGGTAACCACAAAAAATGATCTCATGGATTCCTTAGAGAGAATTCTGATATTCAACACTGATTCTCAGATGTCCACCCTCATGAGGCTTGGACAGGAAGAGATCTATATGACCAGTACTGCCGTGGATTCAGGAGAAGCTGAAGAGGTTGTCGGCTGCAGTTACCAGGGTAATCTAAAGGAGGTGGTTTTCAACACCAAAAGCCTCCTGGAAATCCTGGGCCATATCGATGACGATAACGTGGTCATGAAGTTTTCAGGTCCCATAGAACCGTGCAGGATAAACGGAGAAAACGACCAAAAGTACTACGTCATGACCATGCCGGTACAGATCGAAGAAGAGACCTATTACACCGAAGAAGAAATGGATTAAAAAAAATGGACAACAAAGACAGACAGGAAAATTCAGGAGAATACACAGCCCAGAGCATCCAGGTTCTGGAAGGGCTGACCGCGGTGAGAAAACGCCCGGCAATGTACATCGGCTCAACTGATGTGCGGGGTCTTCAGCACCTGGTTTATGAAGTTCTGGACAACAGCATAGACGAGGCCATGGCCGGTTATTGCGACAATGTGCGCATAACTGTTCACATGGACAACAGCGTAACCATCTCAGACAACGGCCGGGGTATTCCTGTGGACTGGCATGAAAAGGAAAACAGGCCGGCCCTGGAGGTGGTCATGACCGTTCTTCATGCCGGGGGAAAATTCGACAACGCCAGCTACAAAGTATCCGGGGGACTGCACGGAGTAGGGGTTTCGGTTGTTAATGCCCTTTCCGAATACCTGGAAGTAACCGTTCGCAGGGAAGGAGAAAAGTATTTCCAGAAGTTTGAAAGAGGCATACCGGTTACCAAGCTTCGCCATGAGGGACCCTCGTCCAGCCGTGGTACCACCATAAAGTTCAGGCCCGATGAAGAGATTTTTTCCACTCTTGATTTTGACTACGATACACTGTCCAAGCGATTTGAAGAGCTTGCATACTTAAACTGCGGCCTGAGGATAAAGTTTCAGGACGAGCGCTACCAGAAAAGCGATGTGTTTCAGTTCGACGGGGGGCTTTTGTCCTTTATTAAAAATGTGAACAAGGACAGCGGCCTGCACAAGGTGATCTACGCCAGCGGCGAAGTTCACAACGTATCCATGGAGCTGACCCTGCAGTACAAGACAGGCTACAAGGAACATATTTACTCTTTTGCCAACAATATCCGTACCGTAGAAGGCGGAACCCACTTAAACGGCCTGCGTTCTGCACTGACCAGGGCCATAAATACATATATCCAGCATGCCCAGGATCTGCCCAGAAAACTCAAACAGAAACTCACCGGTGATGACGTACGAGAAGGTCTTACCAGTATAATCAGCGTCAAGGTCCCGGATCCACAGTTTGAAGGCCAGACCAAGACCAAGCTGGGCAACAGCGAAATTTCGGGCTATGTGTCAGGGATAGCCTACGAAAAGATCACCACTTTTTTAAATGAGAATCCCAAGGATGCCCGCATCATAGTGGAGAAAGTTGTAGATGCTGCCCGGGCCAGGGAGGCCGCGCGCAAGGCCAAGGAACTGGTGCGCAGAAAAGGGGCTCTTTCTGACTATTCCCTGCCGGGCAAGCTTGCTGACTGCCAGAGCAAAAACCCGTCGGAATCAGAGATCTTCATTGTCGAGGGTGATTCAGCCGGAGGGTCGGCCAAGCAGGGCCGAAATCCAAAGCACCAGGCCATTTTACCCTTGCGGGGGAAAATTCTCAACGTAGAGAAGACAAGATTTGAAAAAATTCTCGAAAATAATGAGATAAAAGCACTTATAACAGCCATGGGTGCAGGCATAGGCGATAAGGAGCTTGATCTTTCCAAGCTCAGGTATCACAAGATAGTGATCATGACCGACGCGGACGTGGACGGTGCGCATATCAGGACCCTTCTTTTGACTTTTTTCTTCAGGCAGTTCAGCCAGCTCATTGAGAACGGATACCTGTATATAGCCCAGCCTCCCCTTTACCGGGTGCACAAAGGCAATTTTGAACAGTTCATAAGCGATGAAAAAACCATGCACGATTTTCTGCTCAATCGTGTTTACGATGAAATTTCCATTAAAACGGAAAATGGGCTGGAATACACTAAGGATGAGATGGTTGAACTCATCAAAAATCTTATATCACTTAAAGACAGTTTTGAAGATGCCGGCAATATGGGCATCAAGGAAGAACTTTTTCAAAGTCTTCTTGAGTATGAACCAAGACTTCACCCTGTCCATTTTGTATATGAAGACAGTTCAGAGTTTATCAGCTTCATGTCCGGCAGGGGGTTTGAAACCACCCTGGAAAAAGAGGAAAGCGAGATTGAAAAGAGATATTTCCTGGTTTTTACAGACCGAAACGAGCACAGTACACGCATAGGAATAGAATTTTTCAACTCAGGTCTGTACAAAAAGGCGCACCAGGTGCAACAGCAGATCCTTCACAACAACCCGGGCCTTGGTTTTGAAATCCTGAGTCAGAAGGACACCATCCAGGTTAAGGGTATTTTTCCTCTCCTGGACAAGGTTTTTGAGCTTGCTCACAAGGGGATCAACATCCAGCGATACAAGGGCCTGGGGGAGATGAATCCAGAGCAGCTGTGGTCCACCACTATGGATCCGGACAAAAGGACCATGCTCCAGGTCAACGTAGAAGACGCAGAACTTGCAGACGATCTTTTTTCCAGGCTCATGGGCGACAAGGTGGAACCCAGGCGGGAATTCATCGAGAAAAACGCCCTGGAAGTAGCAGATCTGGATATTTAAAGTAGTTATGAAAAATCAATTAAAACAAATTCCCGGAGCCTGCAATTGAGCAATATCAGCATTGAACAGGAAATAAAAAAATCCTACCTGGAATATTCGCTAAGCGTAATAATCGGCCGGGCCATCCCTGATGTCCGTGACGGTCTGAAACCCGTTCACCGGCGTATACTCTATGCCATGCACGAGCTTGGCAACACCTACAACCGCCCCTATAAAAAATCGGCCAGGGTGGTTGGTGACGTCATCGGTAAATACCATCCCCACGGTGATTCAGCAGTGTATGATGCCCTGGTGCGCATGGCCCAGGATTTCAATATGCGTGACCCCTTAGTGGACGGACAGGGCAACTTCGGTTCCATCGACGGGGACGCCCCGGCAGCCATGCGGTATACAGAAGCCCGCATGTCCAGGCTTGCCGGCGAGTTTCTGGCTGATATCGAAAAAAACACGGTCAATTTCAGGGCCAACTACGACAATACCCTCACCGAACCCGAGGTCCTGCCGGCCAGAGTTCCCAATATCCTGGTCAACGGCAGCTCGGGCATTGCCGTAGGCATGGCCACGAATATTCCCCCGCACAACCTGGGGGAGGNGATTGACGCCCTTCTGCAGCTTCTGGACAACCCGGAGACAAACATCTCCCAGCTCATGCAGCACATTAAGGCCCCGGACCTGCCTACCGGGGCATATATTTACAACCTCAAAGGTGTACTCGAGGCTTACCGGACAGGCAGGGGAAGCTTTAAAATCCGTTCCAGGCTGGACGTGGAGACCAGGTCCAGGGGACATGAATCAATTGTCATCAACGAAGTTCCCTATGCCCTGAACAAGGCCAACCTGGTGGAAAAAATAGCCGGGCTGGTCAATGATAAGAAAATCGAAGGCATTTCCGATCTGCGGGACGAATCAGACCGCAATGGAATCAGGATAGTCATAGACCTGAAAAAGGGAGCCATCTCCGATGTAATCATCAACAAACTGTATAAGCTTACCGCCCTGGAGACCAGCTTCGGCATCAATATGATGGCCGTGGTCAATAACCGTCCGCAGCTGTTAAACCTCAAACAGGTCCTGGAGTATTTCCTGGAGCACAGAAAGGAGGTCATACTCAGGCGCTCCAGGCATGACCTGGAAAAGGCGGAGCACAGGGCGCACATCCTGGAGGGGCTGCAGATAGCCCTGGACAACATCGACGAGGTGGTCCGGCTCATCAGGTCGTCATCCACCGGGGCCGAAGCCAGAGAAAAGCTCATGTCAAACTTTTCCCTGAGCCAGGTTCAGGCCCAGGCCATCCTGGATATGCGCCTGCAAAGGCTGACCAATATGGAGCGCGAAAAACTGATGCAGGAGTACAGGGAGCTTTTGCAGCAGATTGAATTTCTAAAAAGCATCCTGGAAAATATTGATATCCTCAAGGGTGAAATAAAAAAAGAACTCCAAGAGATAAAAAAAACCTATTCCACTCCCCGCAGAACACAGATCCTGGAACAGGACCCCGACAGTATAGAGATGCTGGACCTGATCCCGGATCATGACGTGGTGGTGACCCTGTCCAGAAATGGCTATATCAAGAGAACGCTTCTTGAATATTACCACCAGCAGAAAAGAGGAGGCAAGGGAATAGCCGGGGCCAATGTCGGGGACAAGGACTTTATTACTACTCTTTTTACCACCAGCAATCATAAGGATATTTATCTCTTCTCCAACACCGGCAAGTCTTATCTGCTCAAGGCCTACGAAATCCCGGAAGGATCACGCACGGCCAGGGGAGTGCACATTAAAAACCTGCTTCCCCTGGATAACGAGGAATACATTGCCACAGCACTTTCCGAGCGCAATTTTCACCAGAGACACTATTTTCTTTTTGTGACCAAAAAAGGCATGGTCAAAAAGACATCCATCGAGATGTTCAAGAACATGCGCTCCCTGGGTCTGATTGCAGTCAATCTCAAACCCGGAGATGAACTCATCGGGGTCAAAGTGGTCAAAGATGAATCCGAGGTAATTATAACTACACATGATGGCCTGGCCATTCGCTTTGCCTGCAGGGATCTCCGGGCGATGGGCAGAAACGCCGCCGGGGTCAAGGGAATTTCCCTGCGCCAGGGCGACGAGGTGGTTTCCGGGGCTGTACTGGACCCGGGCGAAGCAAGGGAGCTTTTTACCATTTCGGAAAAAGGTTTCGGAAAAAAGACCAGCCTGGACATGTACAAGTTACAGGCAAGGGGGGGAAAGGGTCTTATCAATATGAAGGTAACCTCCAAAACGGGCAAGGTGGTGAGTTCAATGCCTGTATCAGACCAGGAAGAGCTGATTATTTTCACCTCAGCCAACAAGATAATCAGGCTGGGCACCAGCGATATCCGGTCTGTTGGACGCTCAACCCAGGGAGTAAAAATGGTTGACCTGGAAAATGATCAGAAGGTGATCTGCGCAGACCTGATCATCCCGGAACAGCACCTGCTTGGTGATAAAGAAGAGCAGTAGAATAGTTGCATGTATGAAAAGGCTGCTTTACATCATTTTTCCGGTTCTCATATTTATTATGCTTCCTGGATGCCTGGAACAAAAAGAGGATACGGATGATTTCGACCAGGCCGAATATTATTTTTCCACGGGTCAGTTCAACCAGGCCAGAAATTTATACCAGCAGTATATAGACGAAAATGAGCACGGACGAAAAAGATACCAGGCCTGGAACCGGCTTTTAAGCATCAGTGTGGATATATATAATGACATTGAGGGAGGGCTTGATATATTAAAGGCCATGCAGATGGAGTACGACGGGGAACTGGACAGAATCCTGGATATCAATGCCAGGATTGCAGGTAAATATGATAGACTGGGACAGCCACGGGAAAGTCGCCGGCTCTGGAAAAAGAACAAGGAACTGGCACAGTCCGGTAAGGAAAGGAAAAAAGCAGCTCTTTTCCTTTCCAAAACAGGTATTCAGCTGCGCGAATTTGAGAGGGTCCGGGAGGACCTGGAAAAATTTTCTGACTGTTCAGGCGAAACAGATGCCGAGCTGTGCTCCATGATTCATTATACCCGGGGGAAATCCTATTACCTGGAAAATGATCTTACCAGGGCCGGGGAGGTTTTATCCAGGGCTTACAGCTTGGATGCCGGGAATGAATACAGGTCCAGGGCTGGACTTCTCCTGACAGAGGTCCTCCTTGACCAGGATAAAGTCGATCAGGCTGTAGATCTCTTAAAAGAAATCCTGGACATACATCCCAACCCCAAAGCCATTGAGGCCCGCATTGAACATCTGTCATCTATCCGGGATTAATCAGATTTTTCCCGGTAATGCTCCAGAGCCTTGCGGACTTCTTCTGCAGCCTCCTGCAGGCGTTTTCTGTCTTCTTCTGTATCAGCCTCCTTCTTCAGGTAACCCAGGGTCTGCAGGTATTGCTCAAGATGCATGACAGTCAGGTAATCACGGGTCTTAACCGGTATGAGCTTTAGTTCGCTTATTTCCCCGGAGTGCTTTTGAAGCTTTTCCTGCATGTTTTCTGTGGCGTCTTGAAGCTTTGCGGTCTCCTCCCTGAATTCACGGTCCAGCTCTCCCAGTTTTTTATCCGCATCCCTGAAATCATGCTCCAGGCTGTCCAGGCTGCTTTGGGTATCTTCAATCATGCCGGTGGTTTTTTCCATATTGGCTTTAGTCTGCTCGTGCACTTTTTCAAATTCTGTGTGGCCGTAGTAGTAAAGAGCCACCAGGATGAAGAAAAGAACTACGCATCCGGCCATGGCCGCCTTGCCCCAGGCCCTGGATGAGGCTGAACTGACAATTTCTTCCTTAAAGGCTTCTTCGTCAGGGCTTATTTTTTCCTGGCGCTTCATGATCTGTCTGGCCCGTTCCATTTCGGCCGTCTTAAAATCTTCCTGCAAGAGCCTCAATTTTTTGCGCAGGACTTTCAATTTTTCCCTGGCCTCCCTGTTGGCCGGGAAAAAAGTGATTATACCAAAAATTATGCCCAGCAGAAAGCAGAAGAAGATGAATACATACATGGCCACCTGGGGCAAAGAAAGCTCAATGAACCACAGATCAAGTTCCAGAGGCGCCTTTAATCCCAGTGTTTCAGTGTTTTGACTGAGGCCGAGCATTACTGCGGCAAAAACCAGCAACAGAAAAATCAGTCTAAATGCGTTCATTTTTGCATCCCCCTCAGGTTTCCGGGCTTATTCATCTCCGGCTTTATGTATGGTTCGTACCGGCATCAAAGTGATTGTCTCTACCGTAGATGGTGGTAAAGTAGAGCAAAAATTCCTTGATATCAATGCCAATTTCTGCACTTTTTACACGCCACTCCCAGTTTCCTCGGGCAACAGACGGTGTATTCATGCGGAAACGCCCGTCTAAGCCGAGTACATCCTGCATGGGTAAAACACATAATCTGGCCGGTGAGGACATGGCCATGCGGATAATTTCCCTGCAAATATTTTCTGCATCGAGCCTTCGCCCGGTATACTCGCTGAGCCTTTTTTTGGCTATGGAATCCAGTTCATTTTCAAACCATCCTCTCACCGTGTTGTTGTCGTGAGTTCCCGGATAGATCACGCAATTGGGTATATGATTGTGAGGTATATAAGGGTTGGTGGGCATATCCTCGCCAAAGGCGAACTGGAGGATCTTCATTCCCGGCAGGCCGTAACTGTCCCTTAGCTCCAGTACATCTTCAGTAATGTATCCCAGGTCCTCGGCCACAAAATGAGCCGGGGATATTTCACTGGTCAGGGCGGACCAGAAACGGTGCCCGGGGCCTTCCTCCCATTTACCGTCAACTGCGGTTTGGGCACCGGCAGGTATGCTCCAGTAGGAGGCAAACCCCCGGAAATGATCAAATCTTAAAAGATCGAACATAACCAGGTTCTGCCTTATGCGCTTGATCCACCACTGGTAATTCTCCCTGGCGCATTCTTCCCAGTCATAAATGGGATTGCCCCACAACTGCCCTGTTTCACTGAAATAATCCGGCGGAGCTCCTGCCACCCTGGTGGGGTTTTTCTCCTGGTCCAGCAAAAAGAGGTGCGGGTTGGACCATACGTCGCAGCTGTCCAGGCTGACATAGATGGGCAGATCCCCGAATATGAGCACGTTGTGGTTATTGGCGTAGGTTTTAAGTTTCTGCCACTGACTGAAAAATAAGTACTGACAGAATTTTTCCCGCAATATTTCATTTGACAGTCTGTTTTTAAATTCCTCCACGGCTTCAAGGTGGCGAAGCCTGATCTTTCTTGGCCACCTGTACCATGGTGCTCCGCTGAAATGTTCCTTGAGGGCGCTGAACAGAGCGAAGTCATCAAGCCAGAAGGAATGGTTGCGGCAGAAAAGCTCGAACTTTGAACCGTTTTCCAGGCTTTCCCTGTTGCGCTTGAAGGCCTTTTGCAGCAAGGATTTTTTAAAGTCGCCGGCCAGTTCATAATCCGTGCGGTGTTCTGGAAAGCCGGGCAGATCTCTTGTATCCTGCGGATCAAGAAGACCCTTGTCCTGCAGCGCTTCCGGATCAATAAAAAGCGGATTGCCGGCAAATGCGCTGTAGCTGGAATAGGGTGAATTGCCGGTCCCGGGTGTGGTGGGGTTAAGGGGCAGTATCTGCCAGATCTTCTGCCTGCTGCCGGCCAGAAAATCAACAAAGCGGTAGGCATGTGGACCCATGTCGCCTGATCCGTAGGGTCCAGGCAGTGATGATATGTGCAGGAGTATGCCGTTTAACCTCTTCATCAGCTCTGCTCCATGAACAATATGCCCAGGGGGGGAAGTGTCAGGCTCAGGCGGTGGGAATATCCATGGGCCTGGATTTCCTGAGCGTGATAGACATCCGGGTTGACCAGGTGAGAACCTCCGAACCGGGCATCGTCGCTGTTGAGTATCTCCCTGTAGGGTCCAGGTCCCGGTACCCCCAGGATATAATCATGCCTGGGCACAGGCGTGAAATTGGCGGCCATAATCAGCGGCTTCTTCTCTTTGTCCCGGCGGATAAAGGATAATACGCTGTTGTCCGAGTCGGTACAGTCGATCCAGGAGAATCCCCCTGGTTCGAAATCCAGCTCGTAAAGCTGGGGGCGGTTGCGGTACAGGTTATTCACCTCACGCAGCCAGTCCTGAACCTGCCTGTGCCGGTCGTATTGCAGAAGATGCCAGTCCAGGCTCTTGTCATGGTTCCATTCAGTCCACTGGGCCATTTCAGCCCCCATGAACAAAAGCTTTTTGCCGGGATGCGCATACATGTAGCCCAAAAGAAGCCGCAGGTTGGCCAGCTTCTGCCAGTCGTCACCGGGCATTTTTGTGACCAGTGATCCTTTGAGGTGCACCACCTCGTCATGGGACAGGGGCAGGACGAAATTTTCGGTAAAGGCGTACCAGATGCTGAAGGTCATCTGGTTGTGGTGATACTTGCGAAATACCGGCTCTCTGCTCATGTAGCTCAGGGTGTCGTTCATCCAGCCCATGTTCCACTTGTATCCGAATCCCAGGCCCCCTACGTATGTAGGCCTGGAAACCATGGGCCAGGAAGTGGATTCCTCGGCAAAGGTCTGGACATCCGGATAAGAGCGGTACACCTCACTGTTGAGGTGCTTGAGAAAGCTTATGGCGTCCAGGTTTTCATTGCCCCCGAATTCGTTGGGCTCCCAGTCACCGTCCTCACGGGCGTAATCCAGGTAGAGCATGGAAGCCACAGCGTCCAGGCGAAGCCCGTCTATGTGGTAGTAGTCCAGCCAGAAAAGGGCGTTGCTTATAAGAAAGCTGACCACCTCATTGCGGCCGTAATTGAAAATGTAGCTTTTCCATTCCGGGTGAAACCCCTTGCGACTGTCCATATGCTCATACAGGTGGGTGCCGTCGAAAAATCCCAGTCCCACCTCGTCGGTGGGGAAATGGGAAGGCACCCAGTCCAGGATGACCCCTATGCCGTGCTGGTGCAGGACATCTATGAGATACATGAAGTCCTGGGGAGTCCCGTAGCGGCTGGTGGGGGCAAAAAATCCCAGGATCTGGTAACCCCAGGATCCGTAAAAAGGATGTTCGGCCACGGGCATAAATTCTACGTGGGTAAAGCCCATGTCCACAAGATACCCCGGCAGCCTGTCAGCCAGTTCCCGGTAACTCAGGAGCCTCTCGGGATTATCCGGATCCCGCATCCATGAACCCAGGTGCATTTCGTAGATGCTCAAGGGCTTGTCCTGGCGGTTTTTTTCCCGGCGGTTCTGCATCCATTCTTCATCTCCCCACTGGTAGTCCATCTGCCAGATAATGGAAGCTGTGCTGGGAGCTGTTTCCCAGTAGAATCCGAAGGGATCGCCCTTGTCCACACTGTAGCCCTGAAATCTGGAGCGGATATGGTACTTGTACTTATGACCGGGCATGGCCTCGGGCACAAATCCTTCCCAGATGCCGGAACCGTCGCCGCGGACATTGAGCTGATGGGTAGTGTTGTCCCAGTAGTTGAAATCTCCAATGACGCTGACCTGTTCCGCGTTGGGGGCCCATACCCCGAAGTAGGTTCCGCGTACACCGCCATGCATGACCACCTGGGCTCCGAGGTGCTTGTACAGGCGAAAGTGTCTTCCCTGCTTGTAAAGATAAATATCCTGTTCGGTAAACATAAGATTATTAAGTTCTCCTTTGCCCGGCGGGCAGAAAAAAATTGAGCAGTATACAGGTGCTTACTGTTTTTTATTGAAAATTTTCCACATGGTCAGGGCCAGCCACTGCATTACAAGGTCGGTGCGCGCCTTGAATGCCAGTGCCTGCTCCGCCTTTTGCAGGGTTAGAAGCATTTTGTTTGCTTTTACAGGCTCAATGTTCTTAAAAAGGCTTTTTTCCCCCCGCATGCCCCGGGCCAGGTCCAGGCGGATTCTCACCAGGAACTGCCTGGCTCCGGTCAGGTCGAAATTCTCCTTTTTGGAGCATTTGTGCATAAAACCTTTTCCATGAAGGACAAAAGTGCTGAAGTCCGAATACAGTTCTTCCTGCCCGGATTCAAGGCCTGTCCCTGGTGTTCTACCCAGGGTGAGCACAAAACTCCTGGAAACGATGGTGGGCAGGATGGACTGCCTTTCATTGGACAGGAATACAAAAATATTCCGGCTTACAGGCTCTTCCACGGATTTGAGGAGAGCATTGGCGCAAGACGCGTTCATTTCACCGGCCTCCTCCACCACCACCATCCGCCAGCCGTGATGCGGGCTCTGGGAAAGAGCGGGCCTAATTTCCCTGACTTCATCGACAGACAGGCCCTCCAGGGGGGTAAGCCGGAAGAGGTCCCTGAAAGCATCAGCCTCAATCTTGACACACATATCGCATTTAAGACACGGACCATCTCCAGGGTTTCTGCAGTGCAGGGCTTTGAGCAGGTATCCGGCAAGGGCGCTTCTCTGTGTCTGACTGCCGCCTTCGAGAACCAAGCTGCAGGGCGGGTTGTCGACCAGCCTGAGGAGAAGCCCGGCTGCGTTGCTCTGTTCCTGGATGGCTGTTGAAGGTGCAGAAGACATGGTCATTAAAACTCTAGCCCCTGCAGGCTACCTGATGGTCTGTTCCCGGTCCGGACCCACAGATATTATTCTGGCCGGAGTTTTCAGGGCATCTTCAATGTGCTCGATATACATGCGCGCATTCCGCGGCAGGTCAAGGCGGGTTCTGCACTGGCTTATATCTTGGCTCCAGCCGGGGAGTTCCTGGTATACGGGTGTGACCAGGGACATGGCGTTTTCTTCCTGAGGAGGATAAAGGATCTGCTGTCCTTTATACTCATAGGCGGTGCAGACCCTGATGGTATCCAGGCCGCTCATGACATCCAGCTTGGTAATGGCCAGCGCAGTTGGTCCGCACAGTCTCACCGCCTCTCTGAGAATAACCANGTCAAGCCATCCGCAGCGTCTTTTGCGTCCTGTGGTGGAACCGTACTCAGCTCCCTGAACCTGCATNTGTTCTCCCACGTCGTTGTCCTGCTGGGTGGGGAAAGGGCCCTGACCAACCCGGGTGGTATAGGCCTTGACCACGCCTATGGCCTCGTCCATGCTGTAATAACTCCCGGTGCCTGCAGAGGCGTTGGCAGTGATGGTATTGGACGAGGTTACAAAGGGGTAGGTTCCGTGATCTATATCCAGCTGCACCCCCTGGGCGCCCTCGAACATCACTGTGCGCCCGGCTTCCCTGGCTTCCTGGATCTTTAGGGATACATCGGTCAAATAGGGCACCAACCTGTCTGCATAAGGGGCTATGGACTGCAGGACATTTTCTGCCTCTAGGGGGGTGTTCTGGTACAGGCTCTGCAGCAGGGCGTTTTTTTCCGGCAGGGCCTTTTTGATTTTGGCCAGCATAAGTTCGCTGTCCTGCATGTCCCCGGCCCTGATGCCCACGCGGGACATCTTGTCCTCGTAGCACGGCCCGATGCCCCTGCCGGTAGTGCCTATCCTGTCCTTACCGGACTTGGCCTGCTCCCTGGCCCTGTCCAGCTCCTTGTGGTAAGGCATTATAAGATGGGTCTTTCTGCTTATTCCAAGGCTGTCAGGTGTGATTTCAATTCCCCCCTGATGCAGGTCATCCATTTCCCTGCACAAAACTTCCGGGTCCAGAACCACCCCGTTGCCGATGAGGCAAAGTTTGTCCGGATGCAGGATGCCCGAGGGGATCAGATGCAGGATGAACTTCTTGTCCCTGGTGACCAGGGTATGCCCGGCATTGTTGCCTCCCTGGAACCTGACAATTACCTCGGCGCGCTCGGTAAGAAGGTCGACTATTTTTCCCTTTCCTTCGTCACCCCACTGGGTCCCGAATACAACGATATTGGACATGAATCAGCCTCCGTAATCTCTGCGGTAATTATGTCTTGCAGTGCGCTTCGCCCCGGGCTCGGATGGGGGGTGTGTGCCTGAATTTTTGCAAATAGCCTGTTTTTTTAAAATAGCAAACAGGCAAAGTCAATGCGGGCCTTGATGAGCAAATTTGCCATTTACCCGGAAATAAAGTAAAGTAATAAATTGGAGTACTTTGTCATACAGCATTTGCTCAGCATTAACTGGTCAAGGAGTCTGTTCAGGCATGTCCTATCGTTTAAATTACTGTATATCCTCAAAAGAAATCGCTGCAATAATTTGTCTGCTGCTGGTGCAGGGGGTTTTAGTCTTCTGGTATGAGTACTCCTACCGCATGGAACTTCGCCAGTGGACCGAAGACACCATCAGAATCGGCTTCAAGCCCTCTCAAAGAGTTGATGCAAATCTAAGCCCTTATGGTCCCGGCCTGGACCGTGAGCTTGTGGAGCTTTTCTGCAGCCGCAACGGACTGACCCCGGTCTGGGTGGAGTTGCAGGATTTTAGACAGGGCATGGAAAAACTTATCAACCATGATCTGCAGCTTCTCCTGCCGGTACCGGGCATGCAGACCCCGGATAAAAAAAGTCTTCAAAGAGGGCCGGTCTACCTGGAGGGCCGGTTTCTCGTCCTGCACAACCAGTGGCGTTATCCTTTGAGAAGCCTGGAGGACCTTTGCGCAACCGACGTGGTTGTCCCCGGCAGGTCGGCTTTCGACAAAATTCTGCAGGATGTGCGTGAAGTTCTGCAGTGTGAATTGGAGCCTTCCAAAAGGCCTGAGCCTGGAAAGGATTTTTTTGACGCCCTTGCTGAACGCAGGTTTCGCTTCGGTATCAAGGATGAAAAGAACTACACCTTCTGGAAGGGGTTTTATCCGGAGGTGCGCAGAACGGAAGAACTGGATGAGACTTACTCCCTGAACTGGCTCTGGAGCAGTCATTATATGAATCTGGACCGCAATCTGGAACGGTTCTGGGAAGATATCAAGAATTCCGGACTGCTGGATGAACTGTTGGAGAGGTATCTGGGATTTTATCCTAAAGAACAGGATCCATATGAACTAAGACAGTTTCAGCATGCCCTGCAAAATGAGATGCCTAAGTATGCACAGACAATCAGGGATGTTTCCAGGAGGTACAGTCTGGACCCTTTACTGCTGGTGGCGATCATTTACCAGGAGTCGCGCTTTGATCCAGGGGCAACAAGCCGCACCGGGGTAAGGGGTCTAATGCAGATCACCTCGCATACGGCTGAATTTCTGGGTATAGAAGACCACCTGGACCCTCACCAGAGCATCGCCGGTGGAGCCAGGTACCTGCAGATGCTCGGGGAGCGCATGGATAGAATAGGCATTGAGTCCTGGGACAAGTGGTTTATGGCCCTGGCCGCATACAATCAGGGCCTGGGGCATGTTTATGATGCCAGGACGCTGGCTGAGCGTCAGGGCTATAACCCTGATTCCTGGAACGGGCTTAAAAAAACTTATCCCCTCTTAAGCTACAAAGAATATTACGAAACTGTGCCCCGGGGCTATACACGGGGATATGAAGCGGTTAATTTCGTGGAAAGTGTGCGCTATTACTACAGCCTCCTATACGGACATGCCTTACTCTCGAGGTTTGAAGCTGAGCACCTTGGCGGATTTCTTGACCTTGTCCCTTCTGACTGGCCGCAGTGAGTCCTTTTTTTCTTCGTGCTTTGAAGGGATCCCTGACTGCTGGCTCAGGCACTGGTTGAAAAGCTGGTTTTTCCAGCGCACGGACTGGATCATGGACAGAATAAGTATATCTTCCTCCCATTCACGGCTGGGGGAGAAATTCTGCACCCGTTCATAGTACTTGTCCCACAGGCTGATGAGGGACGCTTCGTCCAGGCTGTTGAGTTCGTCTGCCAGCTTCTTGAGAACCTTTTCCATAACTGCGTGCCGTCCTTGAAAATCAATATTTTTTAGTAAATGTCAGCAGCTTGTCTCTGCTTTGCTTTGGCAATTCGGTGAATAATCACAATTTTTATGGCCAGTCCATTCGGGTTGCAGGTTTGAAAAAGTTTGCCCCTGCAACAGGCCTGTGTTA
>SL_8KL_010_SEDDRAFT_10001189_pt1 | contig 22638 bp, 21 predicted proteins | sample SodLakKL_010_SED_4_FD_11160 | JGI IMG/M metagenome (IMG submission 11160) | reverse complement strand
CTATTATTTAATCCAGAAAATCTATTGTCCCTTGGATGTTAACCATTGATTCAGTTTCCGGGGTTCGATAGTATTCCCCTATTTCAATGACAAAAGTTTCTATTTCGTTATTATCTTTACGTGCGTCATGATGGATGGTATATTCCCCGTCGGCGTATGCGCCTTCGAACTGATACACATCCGGATATTCATTTTTATAGAAATCGATGACTTCATCTACAGGGGCCGGCACCCAATACTGGATTAAAAAATTCTCTTCTTCAGCCTCATAGTAGACCCGGACCGAACCCGGATAGAGCGCCAGGTTGGTATCTTTGCCGGGGACCTCTTCAACTCCCTCACCGTCAGCACTCTCCTCATTTACTGAAGCAGTTTCCTCTGCGGTCAACGCGGCTTCCTCGCTTCCACCGCATCCACTTGCCATTAGAACCAATAGGATGATCATTGCCAGCATACTTAATTTTTTCATTTCCCGTTTTTCCTCCCTTTCATATAGTATTACGATTGTGGTAGCATATATTCCTGGTCGATTCCTGTAATATTAAATGGCAGACGCCAGGCAGCGCAGCCAGTTCTCCGCTTCTACCAGGTCTATCGAAATATCAGTAAAGCCTGCATCTTTCAAAGGCTGCTCAAGTTGTTCCGGTGAATAAATGGTCATCCGTTCAGAAGCCATGCATTCTTCGTTCCTTTCCCGGAAGGCTTCGCTGAGGTACATTTCATTGACAATCAAGAAATTCCCTCCCGGTTTTAAAATCCTTTGCACTTCTTTAAAGCTATTAAGTATGTCAGGCCAGAAGTAGATGGTTTCCACCGCCANCACCAGGTTGAANAAGTTATCCTGGAAAGGNATTTTATCTACACTGGCATGAAAAACTTCTACCCGGCCTTCCTTTACAAGGGGTTGGTTGTATTCTGCGGACCATGTAACACAATCGGCAGAATGATCGATGCCGAAGACTTTGCCGTCGGTTACTTTTTCCGCAAGCGTGGCTATTGTCCTGCCACCCCCGCAGCCGATATCGAGGATAGTGTCGCCACTGGAAATCTGAACCATTTCCAAGCCCCAGCTGGTCAGTGGATAGTGGTAGTCATTCATTTTTTCCGCCAGCTTTTTGCCCTCTTCACTGGTTGGTCTTCCGCACTGCTTTAACTGGTTGTCTAAGTCGCTCATTATTTTTTCGCTCCCTGCTGTTTGCTATTTCAACTCAAAAAGCTATTCAAGCATTAATTAATTACTTAGAGTTTTGATGTTCGGCATTATAATTCTACATTAAAAACCTGGATCCTTTCTGTCATGAATGATAGGGCAGGAAGGGCGGGGGTTGCCTCATGAACATAGCCAATTCCCTTATCTCATTATCCGTTTTTTATTTTTCCAGTAACCAGTCCAGGGAAAGTTTTTTTAAGATGGAGTCTTTGGGGTTGCCTGTTTCCCGGTCCCACCCGGCAAATTGATAATAGAGATCTTTTGCGTTTTCAAAATTTTCCTTGTTGAGAGCCACCCCTTTTGACGGTCCGTCAGGTAGAGGTTTAAACAACCGCTCGGGCAGAGTGTCGTCATCCCTGGTAAATCCTTCACGGGAATTGAAAAACCGCATCATGTTGATCCGTCTTTCACCTGCCAGCATCAGCTCGTAAAGGGACGTTTCCCAACCCAGGCCGCTACGGCATATGTCGACCAGCTCTGTGGGACCGTATAGCTGCCAGCAGGGCCCCCAGACAAACTGGCACAGGCAGAGACTGTCGGCAAGCGAGTAAAAACACTGGGTGTTATAAGCAAAGCGCACTTTTTCGTCGTCAAGGGTCAGGATGTCGTCGGGACTGTATCCTTTCCAGATCCCAACCTGGTAAAGGAATTCCCTGATTCTGTTTTTCGGGCTTGCGGTAAGAACGGTGTCGTGAGCGCTGGACTGATGGTCGGCGCCAAATGGGTTAACAGCATAGATTATTCCCAGCGAAGGTTTTTGCTGAGGCATATGAGCCGGCAGTTCCTGCTTTTTAGAGGTGATACTTAAAGCTATAGCTTCTTCACCAATTTGCTTTGCCGCTTCCATGCTGCCCTCGGCCAGTAATTTACCGAAACCTTCCTTATATGCTATTTGCTTGATTAGCTCGAAGATAACTTCTTCATTGCCGAAAGTAAGCTGCAGCCCGCCGGTGTCTTTTTCGTTAATCAGCCCTTTTTCATAGCATTCCATGGCAAAAGAGATAGTGCCGCCACAGGAAATAGTATCAAGGCCGTACATGTTGCAAAGCTGGTTGGCTTTTGCGATTGCCTTCAGGCTGGTTATTCCGCAGTAAGAGCCTAATGCCCCGCAGGTTTCATATTCCGGGCCACCGTAGAGCGGGTCAACCTCGCCGGGCACTTCCACTACCCTTTTGCATCTAACCGAGCAGGCATGGCAGGTATCCCTGCTCTTGAGAATTGTTGTGGACATAGTTTCTCCAGTAATATCTTCTGCGCCCTCGGGGAAATAACCGGAATGCCAGTTCCTGGTTGGCAGGTAGCCTTCCAGGTGTAGGCCGATTAATCCGCTGTCGGTACCATGCTCGGCCAGGCTGCTGACTACAGTGTTTTCCTTGATCCTCTCTTTTGCCAGACCCGCCAGCTTTCTGAACGCTTCCCTGTCGGTTGGTTTGTTCTTCTGTTTTTTCCTTACCACTACAGCCTTTAGATTTTTTGAGCCCATCACCGCGCCGGTGCCGTTACGGCCGTTAGCACGATTACACATGTTCATTACCGAGGCGTAGCGGACCAAATTTTCTCCTGCCGGCCCAATCTGGGCAATTTGCAGCTTGTCCTCTCCGAGATCGTCGCGAAATACCTTTTCAGCATCACCGGTTACTTTCCCCCATGCTTTTTCTGCATCACGAAGTTCCGCTTCTTCGCCATTAATCGACAGGTACACCGGCTTTTCGGCCCGGCCCCTGAAAATAACGGCATCCCATCCGTTTGCCTTCAAATCGGCAGGGAAAAATCCGCCTGCCTGGCTGTCACCGATTGCCCCGGTCAGAGGGCTCTTGGTGGTTATGGTCATCCTGCTTAAACCGCTGATCGGCAGTCCGGTTAACGGAGAGACAGCCATTACCAGCATGTTGCCCGGGGATAGTGGATCTATGCCCGCCGGCATATCCTGCAGCAGCAGGTAAAGCCCAAGGGCGGATCCACCAGGATATAATCGGTATGTTTCACTGGATAGTGTCCTTTTATCTATTTTCCCGGTGCTTAAATCAACATCCAAAATTCTTGCCTCTGGAAATTCACTCATTATATTATGCCTCCTTTTGCAGCTTTACTAATCAAGAATCGAACCGTGAGGGTTATTGTTACTGCAGGTAAAAATTGTTCCTGATAATTTGTTCTACAATATCAGCTGTAACGGGTCGCGGGTTAGTTTCGGCATTAACATTGTTTACAGCAGATTGAACAATCCTTGGCAAGTCTTTCTCATCAATAATGAAGTCTTCTTTTGTTACGACAACAGGCTGGTCTTCATTGTAATGAGCATAAAAAAGATCAATAACTTCATCAACTAAAGGCATGATTTTATTCAGCCTGGCATTTGGCAAAGCTTCTTTGTTGTATTCAACTGTATCCCGGATAAGCAGTCCGCATAAAAATCCATGTTGATAATGCGGGTAAAAACCGGATATAACATTTGCTATGCTGTGTAGAATACCGAGACCGGCCCTTGACATAGCCTTTCCCGTCAGCAGGTCGGCTTCAAACATTTTGCTTCTTAAATCTACATCTTTACCATTTTGTATTACGCCTTCCAGGTTCTCGGCCACCAGTCTGCATCCCTGCAGAGCTTCCCTGGCAGCAACCGGGGGGCAGGGATTAGTGAAGTAAGCTTCAAGCCCGTGGGAAAAACAGTCCATGCCCGTGAACAGGGAAAGGTCTGCGGGAAGGCTGGTCAGCGTTTCCGGATCAAGAATAGCAATATCTGGTGACCGGGTGATCATGCTTTGCTTTACCTGGTGTTCATCTGTCAGAACCGACCACTCGTTTAAGTAGCTGGCAGTACCGGCAGTTGTCGGGATAGCAGCATAAAAGTCAGCTTCAGCCTCGGAAGCGATATACTTGGCTGTATCGACATAAGAACCGGCCCCCAGAGCAATCACTATACCGGCATTATTTTCCCTGGCCAGCCTGATACCTTCACCAGCCTCGGCAGAATGCGGGTTGGAACTTATCCCCGTGAAAAAGACGATATTCTTAAATCCCTTTTCTTCTAAATCGTTAACCACCTGGTCAAGCAGGGGCTTTAGCCAGCTGCCCGAGCTGTGCACCAGGAGTACAGTCTGCGGTTCTATGTGTTTGCGGAGAATTTTACCTGTTTCCCGGGAAGCTCCCGGATTAAAATAAATCTTAGTTTTTCCTACGGTCATTATTTTCAATTTTGAAAACCACCTTGTAGTACAGTTTGTAAGCCGGAACATTTATGCGCTGTCTCCGTATAAGCTCAACCTAATTAATATTATAATATATAACAAAAAAATTAAAGCAGTAGGGGCAAAGCAGGGGGACGGGGTACCTGCTACGCTGTTTGTGATGTCAATAATCTGCGCAAAAATAAAGCTAATGCATCAGGTATAAAAATACTTGCTACATTCAAATAAATATAGTTAAATATTTAGCAGGGGGGTGCTGGGGTGCCGAGAACTGCCAGAAGAAAAAGTGAAAGCGGAATCTATCACATAATACTTAGAGGTATCAATAAAAAAACGATTTTTCACGATGATGAAGACAGGAAAAAATTCTTATACACCCTGAACAAATTTAAGGAAAAATGTGATTATAATATTTATGCTTATTGCATTATGAGTAACCACATGCACCTTTTATTGAAAGTAAACAAAGAGCCACTTGGAAATATTATGCGCCGCCTGGCAGCAAGCTATGTCTACTGGTATAACAATAAATATGAGCGGATTGGCAATTTGTTCCAGGATCGTTTTAAGAGTGAGCCAGTGGAAACTGATTCATATTTGCTCACAGTTGTTCGCTATATTCACCAAAATCCTATGAAAGCAGGTATTTCAAAAGATGTGAAAGGCTATTATTGGAGTAGCTATCATGATTACTTTACAGAAGGTGGTATAACAGATACAGATTTTATTCTCAATATTTTCAAGCAAGGTAAAGTTAGTGCAATTAATCAATTTATTAGCTTCAATCGTACCCAGAATAAAGATAGTTGTCTTGAGGTTGACGAAGCAGAGGCGAAAATAAAAGATCAAGCCCTTGTTGGCTTAATCAATGAAAAATTTGGAATAGAAGCGGCTATGCTGAAAAATGAACCCCGGGATAAAATGAAGGCAGTTTTACGTGAAATTATAGAGATCGAAGGGGTTTCAACGAGACAGTTAGCAAGAGTTACTGGAATATCAACAGGAGTTATTTGGAGGCTTTAGGGTTAAGTCTTTCAGTGCACCGGGTAGCAGGTACCCCGTCCCCTTGCTATGCATCTGCCGGGCACCTTTTGCAGTGTTATTGCAATCGCAGCATTATGTTTAAATATCAAGAACATAACGAAAAATAGCCTAAAGTGTTTACATGCTTGTCTATATATGCTATCCTATACATATAATTAACATTTAAGGTGGTTGTATCTAATAGAGTTAATTGTTTAACCTCAGCAGCTATTCTGCTGCAAATCCATAATTAAAAACCGATGATTACTACCTATAAGGTGGACAGGACAGCATTGAGTATAAATTTCTTTATGACTGTGTTTAATGCTGTGCTTATAGATAAAGAATAAAAAAAATACTAAGAGGAGGATGAATCATGAAGTACTTGATAATTGTAATTGCGTTAATGCTGGTGGTTGTACCCTTTACTGTGGGCTGTGAGACAGAGGAGCCAATTGAAGAACCGATTGATGAACCAGTAGATGAGCCTGAAGCGGAAACTTACAGTGCTGTGTCTACTGCTGATCAGCGTGGATACGTGGAAATTGAAATTGATGTTGTCAATGGAGAAGTAGTTGATGCAAGAATTGATGAGTATGACGGTTTTGGTTTCATGAAAGATTATGAAACTTATGCTAATGGTGGGGAACTCTGGCCGTATCTTGAAGAGTCACACGAAGCCCTGGCAGAGTGGATCGTCGAAGGTGATACATGGGATGTTGATACTTTCACCGAGGCGACCGGCACTTCTGATAAAGCAAGAAGTGCAGCCAGGCATGCTATGATCAAAGCTGGACTGGAAGACCCCGTGGATACAGAGTATTTTGATGGTACTTTCATGGGTGTATCATCCAAAGGCGAAAGAGAACAGTTTGGTGTAGCCTGGGTAACAATTGAGAACGACGAGATAGTTGATGTTGTCCTTGAGGAAGCAGCTCTGGACGAAGATGATGAGTATGCTTTTAAAGATGAAGATTACGCAGCAGATACTGGCTATACAGAGTTCCACGAAGCCCAGGAAGAAATGCCCCAGTGGTTCATAGAAGCTCAGGGTCCGGATGTTGACGTTTATACCGAAGCAACTGCCAGCTCTGAGTTATGGATGGAAGCTGTTGAAAACGCACTTGATGCGGCTAAGGTAAACTAAGTCAATCATTTTGAAAGAGTTTCTATCGACGCATGCACTTTTAAAGTGCATGCGTCTTTTTTTTGGTGTGCAAGGCATGGGCGTAAACTTGGTGGAGTAAGTCTGCTGTGGGTTCGGCAGTGGGAACCACTAGCTGAAAGTAAGGTTGTTTCACCGCGGATGTAATCTGAAGGAAGCCAAAGGCAAAATTCTGGCTTGGCGAATGCGTATCACATACAAGTTCAAGTCTGAACAGGGGCGGACCTGCAGTGAAGCAACTCCCCCGTCCCCTTGCTACACGTCCTCCTGATGCAAATATTTGCTATAATAAAGTAAAAAGCAAAGTGGAGGTGTAAAATCATGAATAAAAAAGGCAAAGAGTCTGTCTGGGATTATCCCCGCCCCCCAAGGGTAGAACCCTATCCCAGCCTGGTTGAAATACGCCACCGCGGCTATAACCTGGCAAGGAGCAGCGGCAGCTGCCGTGTTCTTGAGACCAGTCATCCCCCGGTTTTCTACATTCCACCTAAAGACATCATGATGGAGTTGCTGCAGAAAACAAAACGAACCAGTATGTGCGAATTTAAAGGTATGGCTGTATACTTTGACCTGGTTACGGATAAAGAGAAGATCGAAAGCGTGGCCTGGTGCTATGAAAGCCCCCGAAAAGGATTCGAATCGATTAAGGACTTCCTGGCTTTCTATCCCTCTAAAGTAGAAGCATGCTTTGTGGACGGTGAAAGGGTAATGGCCCAGGAGGGTGACTTTTACGGAGGCTGGATTACATCAAACCTGGAAGGTCCTTTTAAAGGTGGTCCCGGAACCTGGGGCTGGTAGCTGACCGGGGTTTTTCAGTTATAACCGGTATTAAAGTTATATCACCTTAATAGAAAGCCATTATAGCTTCTCACAATCTCCTGCGTTACATCTTCAATTGAAAGGCCGGAGCATTCAATAACCAGGTCGGCATATTTTTCATATAAGACAGTTCTTTCTTCATAGAGCTCAGGCAGTCCCTTGCCTGCACCGAAGACAATGCCCCTGCTCGCTATGTTGCTGATTCTCCGCTCAATTTCACCATAGTCGAGCTTCAGGTAAACGAGCAGGCCTGACTTTTTCAGGTGTTCAACCGCTTTTTCACTGTAAATAACACTGCCCCCCGGGGCAATTACCGCATTATCCACGTCCAAATCAAGGAGCACACTTTCTTCAATTACCAGGAATTCATCGAAACCGACCCGGTTGATTATTTCCTGTAAAAGGGCGCTTTCCCTTTCCTGGATCAGCAGATCAACATCGACAAAAGTTTTGCCCAGTTCCTTGGCGATCAAAACGCCGGTAGTACTTTTACCGGCTCCCGGCATGCCGATTAAAACCAGGTTACTGCGCTGCATGTAATTCACCGCCCCAATGCCTTAGAATTTAAGAATATATGCTAATAAATATAACAGGGGAATGATAAATTGGCAATTTTATGAGACGGGGGACATCCTTGTTAGGCTCCTTCACCTTTATGAAATTATTGTACTTTCTATGCTATAATATAGGCATGGCAGAATATAATTTTACTCGATACTTTGAGAAAGAAGTTCTTCGCAAACGTCCTTATATACAGAAAAAATGGTGTATATATGTGGTGGAAAACCCAGTTGCTCAGGAAATGCAAGAATATAATCGTTACCGTTTTTGGGGTGAGGTTGAGGAACTATAAGGCAAGATACTAAGAGTTGTTACTTTGGAAGATAAGAAAACCATACACAATGCTTTTCCGGACAGGAGGTTTAAAAAATGAAGTTAAATTATTACACTGACACAGATTCACTTTACATTGACTTATCCGAAAAGAAAAGTTTTGAAACAATAGAAATTGCTATTGGTATTAATCTTGATTTAGATGAGGCAGGAGAAGCAGTGGGGATTGATATAGATAACGCTAGCAAAAAGCTCAATTTAAAAGAACTCACAATTAACCAGCTTCCTTCAAAAGTTGTAGTTGCCCGGTCAGAATCTTAAGCCCTGGCGGGCGCCCAATTCCTCCCTAAAAGGGGCTTGTCCCCTATCTCTCTCTTAAAAGGTTTATCGACACCGGTTTACTTTATTGCTATCATTAAAGTATGGAAAATGATAGGTCAAAAAAAGAAGGTCCCTTCCAAATTAGCAGGCGTTACATGATCCGTGCCTTATTTCTTGCAGCGGCAGCTCTCGGTTTATTAGGCTGCGGGCGCCTGCTGGGTCTTGACGGCGAAAAGGATGAGGCAGGGCAAAGTGCTGAGTCGGAAGAGCAGCCTGTTGATACTGGTGAAGCAACAGAGGGAGTAAATGAAAAGAGTGCTGCTGAGCCAGTTAAGCCCGCTGTCGAGGATCAGGAAAAGGTCGGGCAAGCCGGTGACGAAATGGTACCGACAAGAACGCTTGGTCGCACCGGGGCCAGGGTTAGCATAATTGGCCTGGGCGGTTCTTTCCTTCTTTCCCGGGAAAATGGAGCGAAAGAAGCGGGAGCCTTAATTGAGAAGGCTGTTGAAAAAGGTGTCAATTATATTGATACTGCCCCAACTTACGGCTCCAGTGAAGTAAACATCGGAAAGGCTATACCCCGCCTGCGCAAGAAAGTATTCCTGGCCGGAAAAACTAAAGATCGCACTTATGACGGAACCATGCGGCTTTTTGAAAGAAGCCTGAAACGTTTACAAACAGACTACCTTGATCTGCTTCAGCTTCACGGTTTCCATTACTGGAGTGATTATGAAAAGGCCTTTTCCCGGGATGGAGCTTACAGGGCCCTTGAAGAGCTGAAAGCTGAGGGAGCTGTTCGTTTTACCGGTATTACCAGCCATAAAAATCCGCAGGTCGTTAAAGAGGCTATCAAGGATTACGATTTTGATTGCCTGCTTTTTGCCTTGAATCCGGCAGACCCTCATGACCATGACCAATCTTTACAGGATGAAGTTCTACCGCTGGCCCGGGCAAAGGATATGGGCACAATAGCGATGAAAGTTGCTTCTTACGGGCGCATCTTCCGCAGCGGGGGAATAGAAAACATGCAGCAGGCGCTCGGCTATTCTCTAAGCTTTCCAGTAAGCACCGCAGTAATTGGTATTTCAAGCCATTCCGAGCTTGAGGAGAATATAAAAATCGCCAGGGAATTTAAACCCCTGCCAGCCTCTAAACTAAAGGAATTAGAGGATATGGTTAAACCATATAAGGATGAAGCGCTATTCTTCAAAACTGCCTGGTAAACTTCAAATGAGACAAACCCCCGTCCCCCTGCTCATTTGACGCAGAAGCTGCTGGATGTTATAGTTAGAATATACAGTTAAATTGACTAAGATTGAATGCATCTCTATGATACAGCNAAGGAGTATTGATGTATGAAGCGATTGCACCTGAAAATCTACGGTCTAGTTCAGGGAGTTTATTTCAGGTCTACAGCACAGGATGAGGCCTTTGCCCTTGGCCTGTCGGGCTGGGCTAAGAACATGCCGGATGGAACAGTGGAAACAGTTGTAGAAGGCGGGGAAGAACAGCTACGGGAATATTTAGAATGGTGTAAAATAGGTCCTGCCGCGGCCAGGGTTGATAAGGTCGAAGAATCATGGGAAGAACCCAGCGGTGAGCTTAAAGGATTTAGCATTAATTAAAACTGCAAATTTCTCAATCGTCGGGTTGGCTGCTGTTGCTACAATGCACTGAATAGCAGCCAAATCTTCGGAAATGCATACTCCTACTCAAGTTGAAACTTCTAGCCATGTCACTTAAAGATTACCTAATCATCTTATTAGGTGGCAATATCTGCAGCTTAAGAAAGGAAAGGGAGGTTTGAAATATGAATAAAATAATGGCGGCAATCATTATTTTTGCCTCTATCATATTAACCACTACTTTAAGCGGTTGCCAGGAGGAGCTGCCTGAGCAGCACCTTACAATGCACTGGGGTATCCTTGAAGAAGTTAGAGGCTTTGAAGGGATTCCTAGAGACCCTGAAGGAGCAGAAGTGGAGCTGGTAGATGAAGACACTTTGAGAGTGGAGTGGCATACTGAAGAAAGCTATCTTCTGCCCATAAGCGCTACCTCGGAAATTGAACTGGAAGGTGTAAGGTACAGGGGAAGCGGCATCCCTGCCCACCTGGAGCTGGAATGGCTCGATCCTTGGGAAGAGCAGTGGTATGACGTGGAAGAAATTCCCGAAGAAATGGTAAAGGCTGAAATAGAAGAGGAAAACGGGCTGTTATCCATTGACTTCGGCCCGCCGGAAGGGGCTGCCTTTGAAGAAGACACGATCCGGGTAATCTGGTTTCGCATAACGCCCACGGAGCCGGCAGAGTTTACCTTTAACATTTATGGATATTTACCTGAAGGTGAAGAAGGGGACCTTTCCCATGGACGGGTTTCGAATATCCTGACCCTTCAGGCAGAAGTGACGGAAAGATAACGGTCAGCCGTTAACTGAGAAACAGAGGTCAAGTATAATAAACAGAGAAAAGATAGGTAAAAGGTGAGCGTCCTATGATGCCTTATATAATCATCTGGGATATCGTAATACGTACCTACATTATCTTTATAGCCCTGGGTGCCCTTGTTCTGGTCTATTTTGTTCGTTACCGGGAAATCCCGGCCCGGATAAATGAAGAACCCTACCTGGAGAGGTTGGCCGGGCACTTCTGGGAACTGGTCCTTCTATCCCTTATCCTGGCAACAGTCGGAGCCCGTCTCGGTTTTGTGCTTGTTCATTATGATCTCTATACCCATAGGCCATGGTGGGACATGCTTGCCTTCTGGAGGGGTGGGCTGACCTTTCACGGCGGCCTGATCATGGTTCTTCTCGGTATAGCCCTTTACTGCTGGTGCCGCCGTTTCCGTTATTTTAAAATATTGGACCTGATGGCCCCTTATATGGCCTTAACTTATGCCGTGGGGCGAATCGGCTGTTTCTTTAACGCTTGCTGTTACGGCCACCCCACCGATCTGCCCTGGGGTGTTGTTTTTCCCACATTAAGCGATCTGGCCAGGCACCCTACCCAGATCTATGCAGCAATCTTTTCGCTGCTAATATTCTTCATCCTTCAGCGTATTAAATATTCCGGCCCGTTTCCCGGGGCTATTTTTGTCTGGTTTGTTATCTTGCACAGCGCCTATCGTTTTGTAGTTGAATTTTTCAGGGTAAGTCCACCATTTCTCTATAGCCTGAGCCTGGCCCAGGTCTTAACCGCAGCCCTGATCATGTCAGGAATTATAGTCCTTTTATGGCAGCGAAAGAAGATGAGACAGGGGGAAGGGGGTTTTGGCTCTTCTGCTCTTTAAATCTTGCCAGTGATATTCTTGCTGATTTATTTCTTTGTTGTTCCTAACAAGCTGATAACTGTGAAAGGGCTTTATTGAAGAGCTTAAAAATGAGCCAAACCCCCTTCCCCCTGTCTCACCCCTGTATTATTGCAGGAATTTTTCCATCCGGATAATTTTTACCACGTTCTCAAAGTCTTCATCGAGCTCCCGGTCCTTGTCGAGATAGCTAACCTGGCTTCTGACAGTATCATATGTTTTTTGCAATTTTTCAGATGGCTTGTTATCTCTGAAGTCAATGCCCTGCGCGGCGCAGATTGCTTCAATCGCCAGGACATACTGTACATTTTCCAAAACTTCCCGGCACTGCCTGGCAGCCGTGGTACCCATACTGACATGGTCTTCCTGGTTCGCGGAGGTAGGGATTGAATCAACACTGGCCGGGTGGGCTAAAACCTTGTTTTCACTAACCAGCGATGCTGCCGTATACTGCGCAACCATGTAGCCATCATTAAGGCCGGGTTTGTTAACCAGGAAAGCAGGCAAGCCCCTGCTTAATGCCGGATTTGTTAACCTTTCAATTCTCAGGTGGGAGATGTTGGCCAATTCAGCCAGGGCGATAGTGAGAAAATCCATTACCAGCGCTATGGGCTGTCCGTGGAAATTACCTCCCGAGAGAACCTCGCCTGTTTCCGGAAAAACCAGGGGGTTATCTGTGACAGAATTTATTTCCCGCTCAATTACAGATTTAACATAGTTAATGGTATCCTTTGAAGCGCCGTGAACCTGGGGGATACAGCGCAGTGAATAGGCGTCCTGCACGCTCTTGCCGGCCGCACCTTCGATGATTTGGCTGCCTTCAAGCAAATCGCGCATATTCCTGGCAGTTTCGATTTGGCCGGGATGGGGGCGAATATCATGAATTTTATGGTCGTAGGCTTGTGGAACGGCTTCTAATGCTTCTGCGCTCAGCGCTCCGAATAAATCGGCATGGCATGCCAGTTTTTCTGCATCATAGACAGCCAGCACCCCCAGCGCGGTCATGGCCTGCGTTCCATTGCAAAGCGATAGCCCTTCTTTTGCCTTCAGGAAAACAGGCTCGATTCCAGCCCTTTTCATAGCTTCACTACCGGCAATCAGCTGCCCGTCATAATATGCTTTGCCCCTTCCCATTAAAACCAGGGCAAGATGTGAAAGCGGCGCCAGGTCACCGCTGGCCCCGACAGATCCTTTACAGGGAACATGGGGATGAACCTTTCTGTTTAACATTTCCAGCATGGTTTCCACTATAACCGGTCTCACCCCTGAATTACCATAAGCCAGTGAGTTCGCCCTGAGTAATAGCATTGCCCTGACCACTTCTTCAGGAAAGGGATCGCCAACCCCGGTTACACAGCTGACTACCAGGTTATATTGCAGCAGGTCGATTTCGTCTTCACTTATTGATACATCGCTAAGCTGCCCGAAGCCGGTATTTACGCCGTAAACAACCTTCTTCTCAGCCAGGATAGCTTCTATTAAGTCCCGCGAGCGGTTTATTTTATCCCGGGCTTCCGGGGATAACTCAACTTCTGTGTAGTTACGAGCCACCCGGACAACCTTATCAATGGTCAGGTTTGAGCCATCAATCTGCATAATCATTGTTTATCCCCCTTAAGGTGCTTTCTTTTTAGGCTAAAATGATCTAAAAATAAAACGGAAACCTTCCAGTAAAAAAGACATTGTAGTAAATGCTTAACTCTTTATGCAGCGGATCCTGGCTGTTCTTATTACCCTAATCAATAAGATTGGTTTCAATAAATTGATTTATAGAGAAATCATGAACGTGCAAATAGTTTGCCATGATATCTTCCATGAATGCCAGCGGGACCGGCCCCACCAGTTCTGCTCCGGTAATATTCACCCCGTAACGCTTAGCCTGGGCCCGGATACTTTCCATCACTATGGAGGGCGGAGTTTTAGTGTAATCTGTCAGGTTCATCGATACCTGGACCTGGTCCTTTTCCTTAATCCTTAAGCCGATTGCCCTGACATAACGGAAACCACCCTTGGAATGTCTGACGGCATCAGCTATCGCCTTTGCCACGGAGAGGTCAGTGGTGTTTAAGTTTACGTTAAAGGCAACCAGGGGCATCCTGGCTCCGGTCATCACTGCTCCTGTTTTTGCTACAAACTCTGCAGGTCCTTCATCCGGGGTCCATTCAGGGTCTTTTATTTTTTCCGCCAACCCCTCATACTGCCCTTTACGGATATTAACCAGGTTTTTTCGTTCAGGCCTGGTGGCGGCATCTTCATAATAATAGACCGGAATGCCCTTGTCCCCGGCGAATTTACCGAATTCTTTGGCTGCCTCAACTGCTTCCGACATTTCAGTTCCTCCAACCGGGATAAAGGGGACAACATCTAATGCACCCAGGCGCGGATGATCGCCTTTATGTTTTTGCATGTCAATCATTTCAAAAGTCAGCTCGGCCATATTTTTCGTAGCCTGCACCACATCCTGCTTTTCTCCCAGGTAAGCATAAACGGTTCGGTTATGATCTTCGTCAGGCAGAACTTCTAATATTTTAATACCCCCGCTTTTTTTAATACTGCTGGTAATTTCGTCGATAATCTTTTTATCCTTGCCTTCGCTGATATTTGGGTCACACATCAAAATATTTTTCATATTATTTCACTCCTGTTTAAAACTCTGCAGGGTTAATACAAAGTTCATTAAGTTTTATTGACTCGTTTTCAAGCTCAGACCGTGCAGCACTGGGCGGTAAAGAATCGATATTGACCTTTACATTTGCCAGGCAGCCCACCAGGGCGCTGTAAGCTAAATAGCGGGCAACCTCTAAATCGGACTCCGCACTGGGATTTGAGCTGCCTTTCAATTCTTTGGCCAGCTCCTGGACACGGTAGCATTTCCAGGCATTGTCTCTTGGCACCAGTGCTGCCTTTATCAAGGCTTCCTCAAGGGCCTTTTGCCGTCTTTCCTTTTCCACTGAACTTGCTTTAGGCATGGACATGGCATCCTTGATATAGCCATAGGCTTTTTCATCTTCTTCAGAACCTATTTTCAGGCCAGCGGATAACTCATCGGCTTCCTCGGCCAGCGCTTTATATTCGTCATGTTTCAAGCCGTAATCTTTTTTAAGGGATAACTTGGCTACCATGGCCACCAGTGCCCCTGCCATACTGCCGGCCAGGGCGGCGGCAGATCCACCACCAACATTCTTATTGTCTGAGTCTAAAATTGAACGTAAAATACCATTTTCAGTTTTCATGGAAATGCCTCCTTCTTAGAACCACTTAGGGCAGGCAGCCATTATTGATCACGATTTTGCCTCTTTTGATGACCCGTTCAACCACATTCGTGGAAAATTGATAGATCACATGCTCATAAGTTGGAACATCCCATATTTGAATGTCCGCCAGTTTGCCAGCCTCCAGCGAGCCTCGATCAAAATCAAGATTTAAAGCCTTCGCTCCACCCATGGTAGCAGCCATCAGCGCTTCCTCCGGTGAGAATCCGTACAACCGGCAGGCCAGGACCATTACAAACTGGAGCGATTCTGTCCAACAGCCCGGGCAGAGGTTTGTTGCCAGCGCTACATCCATGCCTTCTTCTCTCATGGCACGGTAATCAAAGGGGACCGGATGTTGGACCGCAAAATCGAGGGCCGGCATTAAAACACCAACTGTCTTTGACTCCACCAGTTTTTGCATGGTTTTACGCGGGGTGTAGTTCAGGTGATCTGCGGAAACCATGCCGACTTCCGCGGCTAAGTCAGACCCGCCAATGTAAGAATAGGCATCTGTATGTATTTTCGGTTCCAGTCCAAAATCTTTAGCAGTCATGAGGATCTTTTCTGACTCTTTCAGCGTGTATTTCCCTTCATCACACCAGACATCACAGTATTTAACCATACCCCTTTCAGCAACCCAGGGGATCATCTCGTTTAAAAGGATATCAATATACTTATCTTTGGGGATATCAGCAGGCCAGCCATGTGCCCCTAAAAAAGTAGGTATTATATCTGCAGGAGTATTATCCCGGAGCAGGCAATTTACCTCTAACAACTTCTTTTCTGCTTCCAGCGATAAGCCGTATCCACTTTTACTCTCAACGGTAGTTGTACCGTTGCTGAGCATATTCCGCAGCCTTTTATTAGCGCTGCTGTACAGTGACTCAATTGATTCTCTCCTGGTTGTGTCCACGGTAGCCATAATGCCTCTTTTGATGCCCTTTTCCTCGAATACCGCCGGATCATTAGTGGTCAGACCTAAACTGTATTCATCAACCCTGGAGCCGCCAAATACCAGGTGAGTATGTGAATCGACAAAACCGGGTAACACTACTTTCCCGCCGGCATCTATCAGTGATCCCGGGTCGTAATTGATGGCGGAGGTAACCTCTTCTTCACTGCCCACTGCAGCGATTCTTTCACCTTTTATAGCTATCCAGCCATTTTCAACAATTCTTTCATGAAATGGAACATCAGGGTTACATGTAACCATCTGCCCGGCATTTGAGATGACTAGATCAGCGTTAATTTTCTTGCTGTTGCTTTTAATATCGTTCAATCAGCAATCCTCCATAGCTTCTATTGTCGCAGTTTATTTTATTCAAGGTCTTTTGGCCCGAATGTTGCCTTGGGAGTCCACCAGAGTGGAATCTTAATACTTTCTCCAGTCAGCTTTCCTTTCCCTTCAGCTACATCCTTTGCGCTTTGATAGCCGGCCTGTGCATGCCGGACTACTCCTATGCCGGAATCAACTGTCATGCAGGCAGAAAGGCGCATTTCAGCTTCATCCGTGCCATCGGCAATCATGGTTACACCTGTGTGGACTGCTTCGCCCATTGAATAATTAGCCTGGATGGCAATTAAATCACACATACCGATGGCATTAAGCAGTCCGTTTAGCATGGGCCAGTCAGAAATCAGGTCACTTCCGTCAGGCATATTTTCTGATTCAAAGGTGGGGTTGACAATGGAACCTGAATCCAGGTTATCTCTTGAAAAGGCAACAGGGCCTTTAATTTCCCCGGTCCTGATCAAAGCATTTACAGCTAAAGCGAAACGCTTGCGCTGGCCAAAGCCAAGGTAACAGATCCGGGCCGGGAGAGCTTCAATGGGAATATGTTCCCGGGCCAGTTTAATCCACCTGGTAACCAGCAGGTCATCTTTAAACATATCGAGGCAGAGCTGGTCAAGTTTTTTCAAGTCTTCGGTTTCACCGGAAATACAGATCCAGCGGAAAGGTCCACGCCCTTCACAAAACAGGGGCCGGATATATTCGGCCACAAAACCGGGGATAGTCATGGCCTCTTCTTCAGGCATTCCTCCGTCACGGCATTCCTTACGGATGCTGGTGCCATATTCAAAAGTAGGTATGCCCATGTTAAAGAATTCATTCATTGCTTCAAGCTGCCGGATCATAGTTTCCCTTGCTTTTTGCAGGTAAAGATCTCTGTTTTCGCTTCTCAGCTGATCCGCTTCCTGTGGGGTATGGCCCGAAGGAATATAGGAATAAGGATCGTGGCAGGGGCACATTTCAGTTACAATGTCCGGTTTGAAACCTTTTTCCAGAGCTTCTTCAAAGATATCTGCGGCATTGCCGACCACGGCAATGCCGATCGGTTCTCTTCTGGCAGCATATTTCCTGGCCATCTCTATTGCTTCATCCAGCGAATCAACCATTACATCGATAAATTGCTTTTTGATTCGCCTTTCGATTATTTCTTTGCTAACATCGCACAGTATCGCTACCCCTCCGTGCATGGTCATGGCCCGGGTCTGATTTCCGCCCATTCCCCCGGCTCCGGCAGTTAAAAGGATTTCACCTATCAGTGAGTCATTGTAACATTTCCTGGCTACAGCTGATAGAGTTTCAAAGGTGCCCTGGATTACACCCTGGGTCCCGATATATTCCCAGGGGGCGGCAGTATACTGGGCAAACATGGTCAGGTTTTTATCCTGCAGATCATAAAAAGTCGGCCAGTCCGCTTTCATAATATTTGTATTGGCCATTACCACTGCCGGGGCAAGGCGGTGAGTTTTAAAAACCGCTACCGGCATACCCGACTGCATGACCAGTGTTTCATCGTCTTCAAGGTCTTTCAAGGTTTTGACTATGGCATGGTATGATTCCCAGTTGCGGGCACATTTGCCAAACCCTCCGTATATAACCAGCTCCTCGGGTTTTTCTGCGTTCTCCATGTTATTTTCGAGCATACGCAGGATGGTTTCCTGTTTCCAGCCCTTGCAGCGTAGATTCGGGCCCCGCTGTGCCTTCACGGAATAAAGAATTTCCGGGTTGTCCATCTTTAAAAGCCTCCCCAAGTTGTTTGTAATTGTGTGTCTTTGTTGCTGGACTTAGTTGCAATTGTAATGCCACCACAAAATTTGCCCACGCTTTTTGGCATATAGAGTCCCTGGTTTCACTTATAGCTGCATTATAAAATTATTATTCCCGGAACATTTCAGGAACAATATTTGCTGTCACGGCTAAAGCGTATAAAATTTATGCATTTTCTTGTTCCAAAGTGTATAAATTATTGCTATAATAATGACTAATTAAGTAACATTTATATTTATGTGGTGGCGAAATAATTGAGCAAACATTTAAAATCAGTAAAGAGCCTGCTACAGGAAATACCTGGCTGTGCCTTAATCGTCAATAAGGAAAATGGCAGGATAGCCTGGTCTAACCATGCGGCAAATACCATGTTTAAGGAATCACTGCCAGGTGATCAAGTTAGCCCGGATGTTAAGATGATTTTTAATTTAGGCTTAGAAGAACTTAAAGCGCTAACAAAATGGAGCAGGCAAACTATCCGGGGCAAGTCATACGAGGTTAAAGCAATTGATTATGACAGTAACTACTGCATTGTGATTGCAGAAGATACGAACATTCAGACGAACTTAAAAATACGGTGCAGCTGCCTGGAGGAAATTGTTAACAATATCAGCGACGGAGTTATAATGAGTAACTCTGAGGGAAAGCTGGTCTTGTATAACAGGGCACAGGAAAAAATGGAGAACCTGGAGGCATCCGAGATACTGGGCAAATACATGTGGGATGTCTATGGCTACCATAACCCTGAACTGTCTGAACACCGCCAGGTTTATAAAACGCGAAAACCAATTATAAGTTCTTTTAAAGCCCACGCAGTAAAAAATGGAACACCTAAATATGTTTCTTACAACACTTATCCATTAATAGTGGACGGTAAAACAACCGGGGTTTATTCCATTAGTAAAAATGAGACTACCTTAAAATCGCTGCTCCAGGAAACTATAGAGCTGAAATCAAAACTGTACGAACGCGAAAAAGCTGCTGAAATAGCGGTTGAAAAAAACAATGGAACCAGGTATGAGTTTTCGGATATTAAAACTGCAAGCCAAGAAATGAAGCAGGTGATAAAAGAAGCCCAGGACATAGCATGGTTAAATAGCAGCGTTCTGATTGTTGGTGAAACCGGCACCGGTAAAGAGCTATTTGCCCAGAGTATTCACAACCACAGCAATGCCAGGGAGTACCCTTTTTTGGCAATTAACTGTGCCGCTATTCCTGAAAATTTACTTGAAAGCACACTTTTCGGAACAGCAAAAGGAGCTTTTACCGGGGCTGCCGATCGAGCAGGCCTGATCGAGCAGGCTGGTAAGGGAACCTTGTTCTTAGATGAAATAACCGCGATGTCATTCACCTTACAGGCTAAGCTGTTAAGAGTAATAGAAGATAAATACGTCAGGCGCGTTGGAGGCAATTCAGCAATTCCCATTAGCTGCCGCTTTATAAGCGCAACTAATGAAGATCCGCTGGAAGCCATAAAAAAAGGATGTTTTCGACAAGATCTGTTTTACAGGATAAGCGCTGCCTATATTAATATCCCACCGCTTCGTAACCGACCAGCAGATATCAACTATATAGTCAATTTCTTTGTAAAAAAACATAGCGAGTACTACAAGAAAAATGTAAATAGAGTTTCTCCCCAGCTCTTAAATGCTATGTTGATTTATTCTTGGCCGGGGAATGTCAGGGAACTTGAGCATATGATCGAAGCAATGGTGACCAGGGCTGCCCCCAGCCAGGAAGAGCTGGACTATAAATGCTTAAACTCTTATGCGAAAAACAGCCTGCCGCTCAGCAGCTTTGAAAAAAACCAGTCAACAGGGCATTCTCGAAACAATATATCTTTAACAGAGCTCCTAAGAAGTATCGAAAAACAACAAATTACTGAAGCTTTAATTCATAACAACGGAAACGTTTCAAGGGCGGCGAAAAGCCTTGGTATAATCAGGCAAAGCCTTATCTACAGGATGAAAAAGCTTAATATTAACCTGGAAGAATTGTTATAGTATAAAAATTATACACTAAAAATTTCTCAAGACAAATGGAGGTCAGGGCCCTGCCAGAGTACAGTAATATTCCCAGCCGGATATGGGACAGTCATGTGCACTTATTTCCGGAAAAAATGATGGGAGCAGTTTACGCTTATTTTGAAAGAAATTACCTCTTTAGTCTGCCCTATACAACCTGCCCGGAAACACTTTTAAACATCTTAATAAAGAGCGGTACAGAAAAAGCCTTCATCTTAGTCTATGCGCATAAACCGGGCATTGCCCGCAATCTTAACAACTGGCTTTATAATTTTTGCCTCGAAAATCCCCGTTTGACTCCTTTTGGGGCGATCCACCCCGGTGATAGCGATCCACTTGCCTTGGCTGAAGAATGCCTGGACTTCTACGGATTCCCCGGCATCAAGTTGCACTGCCTGGTTCAAAAGCACCCCCCGGATGACAAGAGGTTATTCCCCGTATACAGGGCAATCGAAAAACGTGGAAAAGCAGTAATTATTCACGCCAGCACCTTTCCCCAGCAGCTTGAAGGCTGCCTGGGTTCGGCCCGAATTAAAAACCTTTTAGAACATTTCCCGAAGCTGAACCTGATTATCCCCCACCTTGGTCTAAATGAACTTGAGGAGTATAGGATCATGCTTGAAGAATATAAAGGGCTCTATATGGACACATCATTTGTTTTCCAAAACCAGGGTTTCATTCCGCCCCTCGAAGAGATAAAAAGTGTAATTACCGACTACCCGAACCGTTTTTTTTACGGCAGCGACTTTCCCTTTATCATGGAACCGCCGCAAAACGGGATTGAGCGCATCCTCGAACTGGGTTTGCCTGACGATATTCTTGACCGCCTGTTCTATAAGAATGCAGAGGAATTTTTGCAGCAGAAATAATTTATACTCTTGTTCTTTAAGAATGAAATTGGTCATGGAAGCCCTATAAAAAAAGCCAAGCAGGCACCCCACAGCAGTAGTATAAATATAAGAATAAGGTAGCAAGTACCCCGTCCCCCTGCTACCTAGAAATAAACAAGCTTACTGAAAAGCTCCTCCAGGCTAACAGTAGCAAAGGTCGATGAGTAATCAGCCATTGCATAGGGAATGACCAGTTCATTGTTATGAACCATGACCCCGCAGGAGTAAACCACGTTAGGCACATAGCCCTCGCGCTCCTCTTCATTGGGGCTTAGTAGTGGCTCTTTCGTCCGGCCTAAAACTTTTCTGGGATCATCTAAATCCAGCAAGGTAACTCCGAGGCAGTAACGGCGCATCGGTCCAACGCCGTGTGTCAAAAGCAGCCAGCCTTTTTCAGTTTCAACAGGTGAGCCACAATTGCCGATCTGGATGAATTCCCAGGGATACATCGGCTCCTGGATGATCATTGCATCCTGCCAGACATGGATATCGTCAGAGATCATAATATAATTGTTAACCCCGTCTAACCTGGATATCATTACATATTTATCATTGATTTTTCTTGGGAAAAGAGCCATCCCTTTATTTTGAGCATACTCACCGTGAAGCGGCATAATTTTGAAGTGATAGAAATCCCTGGTTTCAATTAACTTCGGCAGTATGGTAAAACCGCTATATGCTGTATAGGTGGCATAATAAGTTACACTTCCATCATTATCAACAAAGCGGACAAAGCGGGCATCTTCAATACCATTGCTTTCAGTATAAGAGATGGGATATATCACTCTTTCTGAAAGTGCTGTATCCATGGAAAACTCTATTTCGTAGTGTGAGTTTGCCAGCCAGTTAATATCATTTATTACTTTCTTCTGGATCGAATTAAGATTGGCACTGCTCATGCAGTTAGCTATACTGGCCTGAAGCTCACCGTATATAAACTGGTCACCAAGTTGATCCATGACCATACCAATGAGGTCTGTCTGAACATTCATTTCATGAAGTTTCTCTATGAAAGCCTTTTTATCATAAACATGTCTTTTTACTGCTTCTGGTATATCTACCAGGTCACCTGTATCCTTGAAATGGAGGTCATTATTCTTGTCAATAACCCCACTTCTGAAAACTATCGATGAGATATGGCCTTCACCTGTTGCCCTAAAACTAACAATTACTCTTTTTTCACCCTCCATCAGGGCAGTTTGATCGGGATCTTCTACTATGGAAGGATTAAAAAATGCGGCAGACTCTATCGAATATTCCATGGTAAAATAAGAACCGATTAATAGCTTCTTTTCCTGGGTAAGTTTTTCTACATCTACATCCAAATGTTTAATAACATGCTCCACCTGTTCACAGTGTTTTTCAAAAACCCTGGAAATATTTCTGTGCCGCTGGGCAAAGTTGGTTAAAACCTGGTTCAGGGTAAACCTGGTATCTTCCTCAGTGAGAGCAAGAACTTTTTCGATAATAACTTTAGCCCTTTCTACGCCACCAGGCATGAAAAAGCGGGCTAAGTCTGTTTCAGAGCCATGCTCGCTCACAAATGCAGGTT
>SL_8KL_010_SEDDRAFT_10001188_pt1 | contig 22638 bp, 21 predicted proteins | sample SodLakKL_010_SED_4_FD_11160 | JGI IMG/M metagenome (IMG submission 11160) | reverse complement strand
ACGGACCATTTTTATGCGACGCTTCTTATATTAACATCTATATTTCTCACTGTCAAGACCTTTTTGCGGTTTTTTTAAGAAAAAATTGATTTTGTTCTATTTACCTTTCATCATATCTGCAGTTCCGGAGCATTAGCTGTTCAAAATATAAATTATAAAGTGAAATTTCAGGTTACAATGATTGGTTAAGATTTTAAAATAGCAAAATACTAATCAGAAATACATTTAATGTTAACTTTTCTGGTTCGGGGCCCGTCAAATTCACAGAAAAAAATTCCCTGCCATCTGCCAAGGGAGATTGTGCCCCCTTTAATTATAACCATCTCTCCCGAACCCACCAGAGTACTCTTGATATGGGCATCAGAATTACCCTCCCGATGCCGGTAATTATTATTCCGGGGTACCAGTTCTTTTAAGTGGGAAATAATATCCCTTTTTACATCGGGGTCTGCACTCTCATTGATAGTTATCCCGGCCGTAGTATGGGGAACTTTTATAACAGCCAGGCCGTTTTCGATACCACTCTCCAGCACAGTTTCTTTGATCCGGGAGGTGATATCAAGGAATTCAACTCTGCTGCTGGAATTAACTTTTAACTGTTTTATCATATTCTACTCACTGCTCCCTTCCGGTCTCATGGTGGGGAATAAAATAACATCTCTGATGGAACTGGAGTCTGTAAGCAGCATAATTAGCCGATCTATTCCAATGCCCAGACCACCTGTGGGCGGCATCCCATACTCCAGAGCTCTGATAAAGTCTTCATCTACCTTTTGGTCTTCATCATCTTGATCTTCCACCTGTTTTTCAAATCTTTCCCTCTGCTCCTCGGGATCATTCAGCTCAGTAAAAGCATTGGCGATCTCCCGGGTGTAGATAAACCCTTCAAAACGATAGGTAAATCCGGGATCATCTTCTTTTTTCTGGGCCAGTGGAGAGACTTCAAGAGGATAATCCAGAACAAAAGTGGGATCAATGAGGTTATCTTCAACCCGCTGTTCAAAAAACTCATTTAAAACCTGACCCCGGGTGGCATCATCATCTATTTCCAGACCTTTATCCCGGGCTGCCTTCCGGGCTGCACTGTCACTGGAATAATCTTGGTAATCAAATCCGGTATACTTTTTAACAGCCTCTTTCATAGTAATTCTGTTCCAGGGAGGAGAGAGGTCTATTTCTTCTCCTTCATATTCAATTACTTCTGATCCCAGAACCTCACGGGCAGCTCCGGAAATAATTTCTTCGGTGAGGTCCATCATATCTTCATAATCAGTATGGGCCTGATAAAGTTCCATCATTGTAAACTCCGGATTATGTTTATAGGACATTCCTTCATTTCTAAAACAGCGGTTAAGTTCAAAAACCTTTTCCAGGCCCCCAACAATCAGTCTTTTCAAATAAAGTTCAGGAGCAATTCGCAAATAAAGATCAAGATCCAGAGTATTGTGATGGGTAATAAAAGGCCGGGCTGTAGCTCCACCGGGTACAGGGTGCATCATCGGAGTTTCCACTTCCAGAAAACCTTTTTCTTCCAGAACCCGACGGAAATAACGAATTATTTTGCTCCTGGTTTTAAAGGTATCCTGTACCTCAGAGTTTACAATCAGATCTACATAACGCTGCCGGTAACGGAGATCCTTGTCTTTTAGACCATGGAATTTTTCCGGCAGAGGTCGGAGGGCTTTTGTCAGCAGCTGATAACTGCTTACATTTATGGACACCTCACCACGGTTGGTTTTAAATACTTCTCCCCTGAGTCCAACAATATCTCCAATATCCAGATCCTGAAAAGCTTCATAATCTTCTTCTCCCAGCTTATCATATTGAAAATAAAGCTGAATTTTGCCCGATACATCCTGTATATCTGCAAAGGTAGCCTTTCCATGAACCCGAACAGCCATCAATCTACCGGCCAGAGCGGTTTCTGTGCCCGCTAAACTTTCAAAATTATTCCTGATATCAGCTGCTTTATGTGAGATATCGTATTTTTCTCCATAATTTTCTGGAGGATCCTGCTTCAATTCTCTAAATTTTTCCTGTCTCTGCTGTCTTAACCTGTTAAGCTCTTCATCGTTATTCATTTTATCCCTCTCTCTGTACTGCTTTTGTTTTCTCGATCATTAAAATTTGATAGCTGGTCTCTCCTGAAGGTGTATCTACCTCAACCTGATCTCCAACCTGATGGCCCATGATAGAACTCCCGATTGGAGATTGATTTGATATTTTTCCTTCCAGAGGATCAGCTTCGGCAGCCCCCACCAGGGTATAAGTAAATTCTTCATTTTCATCTATATTTTGCAGCCGCACAGTTGTACCCACATTAACGATACCTTCATCCACATCATCATCTTTAACCACCCGGGCATTATTGAGCATATTTTCTATTTCCTTTATACGTCCTTCCACAAAAGCCTGCTCATTTTTGGCATCATCATACTCGGAGTTTTCACTAATATCACCAAAATCCCGGGCTGTTTTTATTCTTTCAGCTATCTCTTTTCGTTTTACCGTTTTCAAATAATCAAGTTCTTCTTCAAGATTTTCATAACCTTCTTCAGTAAGTAAAATTTCTTTAGACATCTTTTTTCTCCTTTTTATTTAATATTATACATTTTCATCTATACTTTAAAATTTTTACCTTCTATAACAATGATTCGACCACACAAAATAACTTTTATAAAAAGAAATTATCCTGTGCAGTCGAACCATAAGTACAATTATTAATTTTTTTGTCATATTTCTGTACCAGAACACCCGGTAAATCTCAGTACCATATTAACAGGTATTAATGTTCTTTAAACAAAAATAGCCTTTAATTACCTAAAAATTTAAAATCTTAATCATGAGTTCGCAAATATGAATACCTATCGACCTAAAGTATTATTTAACCAAATTTAAAAATCAATATAATTATAAATTACAATATTGAAATTGTCAAGTCTTATTCAGCTAATTCAGCTCTTCAATACGGGGTTTGAAATTAATTTCTTCCAGCAGGGAAAAATAATATTCATTTTCAAGAGGAAGATCATTCTTTTCGGCTAAAGCAACACAAGCAGCTTCCATTAAATTGGTTCCAAAAGAACGTCCCTCCAATTCGGGAGTAGTGGTAATCAAGGTTTTTAAGCCCTTTTTTTGAAGCAGCTCAACATCTTTTTCAGTCACCGTGTTGGTAATAATGGTTTTATTCTTCAGCTGGTCAGGGATAAATCTCTTAATCAAATGAAAATCACCTGCAATGATCTCAGACTGCTGATAGACCCGATGATAACGCCAGCCCGAACTGTTCTCTTCCTGTTTTTTGCCCGTGGGATACAAAAAACGGAGGGGAAGTTTTACAATCAGAGGAGCTGTAATTCGGGTGAAAATTTCCAGAGAACGCAGGGACTTTAAAACCAGGGGCAGTCCTAAAACAAAAAGCAGATCTCCAATCCTGAGGTCTGCGCCCTCTTTTTTTAGGGCCTCGGCCATCCCCAATCTATCAACTGCGGAAACAATTAAAACTCTTTTTTTTGAGAAATCAATAATCTCCTGCCGGCTGAGGTCTGCTATAACTTTTCGTTCCAGGGTGTTTTTTAAACCACTCCCATCTACAACCGGAGTTTTTTCAGCATGCTGGATTATTTTTTGAGTCTCTCTAATTTTATATCTGTGGTTACCTGAAAACACATACAGATCCATACCCCCGATACCAAATACATCATAGCAGCCATCCAGCTCTGCAAAAAGTTTTTTAGCTTCATCTTTATCACCATCGGTCCCTCTTCTTTCCAGCAACAATTCCTGGCCACAAATAGAAGTTTTCACCCGATGATCTCTTTTTTTGGATCCCAGACTAATACTAAGTACTTTTTTCAAACAATGATCCCTCTTTCAGCAATTATTATTTATTTAGGTTCTCCTCCATAACCGTTGGTAAGTTTAAGTATATGTTGCTGTCAGCTGATATGAACATTTCGCTGCCCCTCATTTATTCGCATGGTTGGGCCAGCATTAGCGCATCGAGCGCGTCAAAGGACTCCATCCTCGCATTGAGGGAGAGAAGACGAATAAAGAAATTTCTGTTTCATCTTCCGCTCGTCACGTCTGCGACTTGCTCCAGGCACTAGGACCTGGGGACCGTCGGAAGTGAGTTAAATTTAGTTTCTTCTTGACCGAATGAGAAGATGGGAGTTAGTCCTTTTCGTGAATGAAGCAATAGCAACATATGTTAATATTTTTCACCAACGAATGATTAAATTATTTTTTTCGGATCCAGCTCTTCTTTACAGCCCTGTTGATATTTAATTAAGGCTGTTTTGTATTTTTTTAGTACTGTTTTTATCTGATTTACTTCTTTTAGCTGATTTATCTGATCTTTAATAATGGTGGCATAAGGTAATCCTTTTATATACCAGTGAAGATGTTTCCTCATTTTGGGTACGGCTCTATGGGGGCCATAATAATTTACGGCCCGATCCAGATGATAACAGGCCATATCGATAATTTCTTTAATGTCGGGCTTTTTCGGTATACTGCCCGTTTTGATAAGCTGATTGGCTCTGCTCACAAGCCAGGGATTACCCTGCAGACCCCGGGCTACCATTAATGCCCTGCAGCCTGCTGTTCTAAATTTTTCTCGTGCCGTTTGTGGAGTGAAAATATCACCATTCCCCACAAGCGGAATATTGACCTCCCGGGCAGTGGCCTGGATAATATCCCAGTCAGCCTGACCTTCATAAAACTGGCTGCGCGCTCTGCCGTGGATGGTTACGGCCCCCGCTCCAGCTTGCTCAGCCCGTCGGGAAATTTCCCGGGCTGTATATTGGCCTTTATTCCAGCCTGCTCTTATCTTCACGGTAACCGGGAGATTAATTTTTTTAACCACCTCTTCTACAATTTTTTCCGCCAGGTCTGCATCCTTCATCAGAGCCGCTCCGGCACCATTTTTAACCACCTTGTTCACCGGACAGCCCATATTAATATCGATCAGCTGGGGAGCATAAGTTTCTTCAATATATACCGCCGCCTGACCCATGATTTCAGGATCCTCACCAAAAATCTGCACCCCGGTCCAGAAACCATCTTCACTATTAAAGTCAAGCAGCTCTTCTGTCTTTTGATTACCATATACAAGTCCTTTACTGCTTACCATTTCAGTAAAAACAAATTTTATACCCAGTTCCCTTAATATCTGCCGGAAAGGAAAATCAGTTACTCCCGCCATAGGAGCGGGAATTACCGGCTGCCGGGAAAATAATTCTTTCAGTCTCATTTTAACCTCCCGGTTAGTTTATTTTACAGATATAAAAAAGACCATCCAGAGTTAAAAAAGGCTCTACTTTTTCAATTAGCGGACTGCGGGGGGCTATAAGGTCCACCAGACCACCCGTTGCAATCACCAGGGCTTTATCATCAAGTTCCTGCTGAAATCTTTTTATCAGGCCTTCTACCTGACCAATAAAACCATAAATTATTCCTGACTGCATACCTTCTACGGTGTTTTTGCCTACTGCCCTTTCCGGAATTTTAAGCTCAATCCGGGGCAGTTTAGCTGCATAATTAAAAAGAGCTTCAATGGAGATATTAATACCCGGAGCAATAGCCCCACCCAGATAGCTTTGATCATCTGAAATAGCACAGAAAGTAGTAGCAGTGCCAAAATCAACAATAATTAATGGACCTTCATATTTTTGTAAAGCACCAACAGCATTTACAATCCGGTCTGCCCCAACTTCACGGGGATTATCCACCTGTATATTTAATCCCGTTTTTATTCCCGGACCCACTATTATAGGTTCTTTATCAAAGTAGCGCTTAAAAGTTTTCTCCAGAACCGGAATAATAGGAGGCACAACACTGGACACAATTATTTCATCAATCTCTGTGTGTTCAATCCCGGAGCTGGAAAGGAGATTTTTTAACAAAATACCGTATTCATCGGCAGTTTTATCTTTATCAGTGGAAATTCGCCAGTGTTCCTGGAGGCTATCAGCACTATAGACACCCAGTAAAGTATTTGTATTTCCAATATCAATTGCCAGCACCATATAATCACTTCCCGATTTTTATTATAAACAGTTTTTACTGGAAATCTTCTACATCCAGACTAATGTCTCCTGCCCACAGATTTCTTTTATGTCCCGAGGTATCTTTAATTACCAGGGCTCCCCGGTCAGAAACATCCACCACCTGACCGTAAAATGAATTATTTTCCTGTTTTATGTTCACCTTTTTCCCAATCAAGTCCAGCTGGCTTTTCCACTCCCCTAAAAGTTGACTCTCTTGACCCTGTTTTAGTTTTTTATAATAATCTTCAAATACAAACAAAAGCTCCTGCAGCAGTTTACTTCGGGAGTAAGTTTCTCCGGTAACCTGTTTTAAAGAAATAGCTCTATTTTTCAATTCTGAAGGAAATTTATCCTGATTAACATTAATCCCAAAACCCACTACTGCCCTGTTTATGTGGCCTATTTCTGAATCAATCTCAACCAGAATCCCGGCAACCTTCTTTTTATTAATATATAAATCATTGGGCCATTTTAAAAAAACTGTAAAACCTTTTTTAAGAAGAACTTTTTTTACCGCTAATGAGGCAATAAAAGTTAAAACCGGAGATATGCGGGGCCTGAAATGTGGTTTTAAAATTAAAGAAAACCAGAGACCGGTTCTTTCAGGTGAAAACCAATTTTTACCCCGTCGGCCCCGCCCTTCTGTCTGTCTATCAGCAATTACCAGCATACCTTCTCCGGCATCAGAGCCGGCGATTTCTTTTGCTTTTTTATTGGTAGAATCTATTTCCGGGAAAAATTCGATTTTCCGGCCCATAAAATCAGTTTTTAAACCACAATAAATCTCTTCTGGAAGCAGATTATCAGGAACAAATTTAAGAATATATCCTTTATTGGTCCTGGCTTCTATAATATACCCTTTGGCCCTGAGTTCTTCTATATAATTAGAAACCGTGGTTCTGCTGGCCTCAAGTTTTTCTGCTATCTCAGCTCCGGAGACAAATTCATTTTTATTTTTATGAAGCAATTTTAATATGGTTAATCTTTTTTCATTGATTCTCATTCTTATCCCACCATAAATAATTATATTGATCTTTATATCAACAGCTAAACAACTCTCTGAGTTAATCAAAGATAATTTAATCAGTTATATTTAAGCACCCTTTAATAAAGGTTAAAAAAACATTAACTATATTGACTTCCTGCCTTAATTCTAATATAATTTTCATTGTAAAGCAAATACTATTATTACCTGCTGCATAACTATCTTCTCCTGATATAAAAAGGTTATTCAGCATTAATATCTGAGGATCAAACTAATATTAAAGACCACTTTCAGGGAGGAATTATTATGACCAAAAAATCAGGTAAGCTTATGTTAAGTATTATTATCATGGCTGCCCTTCTGGCTGGCCTTGTTGGATCTGTAAATTTTATCTCTCCCGTCTTGTCAGCCGAAACAGAGACCGAAGAACAGATCACTCCGGAAAGTGATCAAATTACCCAGGAAGACATCTATATGGGTGGTATTTTTGCTGATATAGCTGAAGAAGTTCAACCTTCGGTTGTCAAAGTCACCACCCGCTTTGAAAGAGATGTACAGCCCCGCTTTCCCTTTGATGACCCTTTTTTCGAAGATTTTTTTAGAGACCAGTTTCCACCCCGGGAACGAGAACGTGAACAGAGAGAAGGTTATGGCAGTGGATTTATAGTTACTGAAGATGGTTTAATAGTCACCAATGAACATGTTATCCATAGAGCAGAAGAAATTGAAGTTAATATTATCGGTTTTGAAGATCCCATTCCCGCTGAAGTTCGCTGGGCGGAAGAAGAATTTGATCTGGCAATTCTGCAGGTAGATGTTGATGAAGATCTGCCGGTACTTCCCCTGGGCGATTCTGACCAGATCAGACCCGGAGACTGGGCAATTGCCATCGGAAATCCCTTTGGCTTTGAACACACTGTAACTACCGGAGTTATAAGTGCTCTGGGCCGTCCGATAAACATTACCACCCAGGAAGGAGAAATTAGAACCTACCGCAATCTTATTCAAACCGATGCCGCCATTAATCCCGGAAACAGTGGAGGACCCCTGCTTAATATTCACGGAGAAGCAGTGGGCATAAACACCGCAGTTAGCACCCGGGGCCAGGGCATAGGTTTTGCTATTCCTATCAATGCAGTTAAAGGATATGTAGATGAACTGGTCGAAAAGGGAGAAATTATCAGACCCTGGCTGGGAGTTATGTACCAGCCGGTTACAGAAGCTATTGCCGAACAGATGAACCTGCCGGATACCAGAGGAGCACTGGTCCGAGATGTTGTTCCGAACAGTCCGGCAGATGAAGCAGGTTTGAAAGTATATGATGTAATAATTGAAATTAATAGAGAACCCATTGAAGAAGCCTATGAATTATCTGACAAAGTAAATAAACTGGAAATCGGAGAACAAATTATGATCAGAGTCCTGCGTAATGGAGAAAGTCACGTTCTGACCGCAACCATTGGAGAACGTCCGGAAGAATTTTAAATAACAATAACAGCAAAAGATAAAAACAGGCCTCTCTTTTTGGGGCCTGTCTTTTTTTTTTATCCTGTTTTTTTAGTTTTCCTGTCTTTATTTTTTAATCTATGTTTGTTCTGCAAAAAGTCAATTTTATTTAATTTTAGAAATAACATTTACCCTGTTCTCTCTTTCAAATTAAGACTGATATCCAGGGAATTTATCTGATGAGTTAAGGCCCCTATGGAGATTACATTCACCCCGGTTCTGGCAATCTCTTTTATACCGTCCAGGGTAATCCCTCCCGAGGCTTCTATAATTGCCTGATCACCAATGATATCCACAGCTTCCCGCATCTTTTGTAATTCCATATTGTCCAGCATTATAATATCAGCTTCTGCCTTCAGGGCTTCTTTTACCTCGGACAAATTTTCAACTTCTACTTCTATTTTGGTAGTATGAGATATTTTCCCCGTTATTTTTTCTACAGCCTCTGTTATGCCCCCAGAAGCAGCAATGTGATTATCTTTTATCATAACTGCATCAAATAAGCCAAAGCGATGATTAAAGGCTCCTCCAACCTGTACAGCATATTTTTCCAGCATTCTAAGAGTGGGTGTGGTTTTCCGGGTATCGGTTATTCGAACCGGAAACTCCGATACTTCTTTTACATAATGATCTGTCCGGGTAGCAATACCCGACATCCGCTGTAAAAAATTCAAAGCTGTTCTTTCACCCTTGAGAATTTCCCGGGTAGGCCCCCTTAATTCAGCGATTTCAATGTTGGGAGAGACTCTTTGGCCGTCCGAAATAAGCTGCTTAAAAAATATCTCAGAACTGCAGTGTTCAAATACCAGCTGAACTATCTCCAGCCCGGCCAGAATTCCCTGCTCCCGGGCAGTTATAACTCCTTCGCTTTGATGTGAATCAGTCAGTAAATTCTCTGAAGTTATGTCCCCGGCCCGGGCCAGGTCCTCCCTAAGCGCTTCCTGAACAATCCTCTCCGCCTCTTTTCTATTCCAGTACATTAAAAATCCCCTCCGGATTTTCTATATTAAAAAGAATATGTTTTTTCCTCCAGGAAGGTTTCGACTCCGGATAATCAGAACGATAATGTCCTCCCCTGCTTTCAATTCTTTTCAGAGCGGCCAGAACAATAAGTTTACCCACTGTCAGCATATTTTTAAACTCCCAGAACTGCTGATTTACAGCTTTAATATTGCTTAAATCATCCAGGTTTTGTTTTATAAAACTCAGCATTTCTTTAAGTTTTTTTTCATCTCGGATGATACCCGCTTTTTCCATCATTAATTTTCTGTATTTACGGCGTCTTTGCTTAGTATTCAAAAATGTATCCCCATATTCACCAATCCGGGGCAGAATAGTTTCGGAAGTAAAAGAACCGGAGTGGGAATAATTCCCGGATTCTTTTATATAGTCATAAATTCGATAACCAAAGACCAGTCCTTCCAGCAAAGAGTTGCTGGCCAAACGATTGGCCCCATGTACCCCCGTACAGGCTGCTTCTCCACAGACATAAAAATTTTCAATACTTGTACAGCCGTTTATATCAGCTTTGATGCCCCCCATCATATAATGGGCCGCTGGAGCTACAGGTATCTGCTCTTCAGTCATATCCAGTCCTTCCTGGCTTAAGGTACCATATATACTGGGGAAGCGTTCTTTTATATATTCACTCTCTAAATCAGTAACATCAAGATAAACACAGGGTTCAGATCCTTTCTGGATTTCACGCAGAATAGCCCGGGATACAATATCACGGGGAGCAAGTTCTGCCAGTTCGTGATATTCGGGCATAAACCTATGACCATCACTATTTAACAGAATTCCTCCTTCACCACGAACTGTTTCTGAGATAAGAAAAGGAGGCTGGCCTGGATTATAAAAAAGAGTTGGGTGAAACTGAACAAATTCCATATCTTCTATATCGGCCCCGGCTCTATATGCCGCCGCAACCCCGTCTCCGGTGGTCACCTCCGGGTTGCTGGTATGAGCATAAATCTGACCACAACCCCCACTGGCCATTACTATCACCGGAGATTCGAAAATTTTATATTTTTTTAGTTCATTGCACCACACCAGGGCCCCGGCAGCCCTAAGCTGTTCGGATTTTTCGAGAATCAGCTCCATCATAAAACTCTCTTCAATAATTTCTATATTCTCCCTTTCCAGCACTACCTCTGTTAGTGATTCTCTGATTTCTTCTCCTGTTGCATCTCCCCGGGCATGAAGGATACGTCTGCGGCTGTGGGCTCCTTCCCGGGATAGATCAAGCTCACCTTCGATATGGTCAAAATTGGTTCCCAGTTCAATTAATTCTTTAACTCTTTCCGGACCCTCTTTGACCAGAACTTCCACTGCTTTTCTGTCACACAAACCCGCTCCTGCTTCCAGGGTATCCTGGATGTGAAGTTCAAGAGAATCCTGACTGTCCAGAACTGCAGCTATCCCGCCCTGGGCATACTGAGTATTGCTATCTTCAAGTTTTTCTTTGGTTAGCACTGTAACCTGGCCCATACTGCTTAAATGCAGAGCTGTATAAAGACCGGCAATCCCGGTTCCAATCACCAAAAAATCTGTTTTTTGTCTTTCCATACTGGTGAGATTCATACCCTCATCCCCCGGTTTTCTATATTAAAAATAAACCCTTATCCGGTAACTTCCAGCATCCGGTTAAGGGCCTGTTCTGCTTTTATTCTAATATCTTCAGGAATTTCAATTTCTGTTTCAAAATTTTCAAGAGAGTTTAAAACCTTTTTTAAACTAATTTTTTTCATATTGGGGCATATCAATGCCGGACTGAGAACATAAAACTTTTTATCCGGATTTTCTTTTTTCAGACGATGAATAAGTCCCTGTTCGGTTCCGATAATTATTTTATCAGCTTTACTGCTGTGAGCATATTCTAAAATACCGGCAGTACTGCCCACATAATCAGCCTGTTCTACTACTCCGGAAACACATTCTGGATGAACCAGAATGGGAGCTTCAGGATGTTTTTTCTTAACCTCCCTTATTTCTTCTGGCTTAACCCGATGATGAGTGCTGCAATAACCATCCCAGAGTATAATCTCTTTATCAGTTTGGGCGGCAACATAATTGCCCAGGTTCTGATCAGGTGCAAAAATAATCTGTTCTTCGGAAATAGACTCCACCACTTCCAGGGCATTAGAGGAAGTACAGCAGATATCGCTCTCAGCCTTAACCTCGGCCGTTGAATTCACATAAGTAACTACTGCAGCTTCAGGATATTCTTTCTTTTTTTTCCGTAATCCATGGGCATCTATCATTTCAGCCATAGGACAGGTGGCTTCAATCTCAGGCAGGAGTACCGTTTTATTTGGAGATAGGATTTTCGCACTTTCAGCCATAAATTTCACACCACAAAAAACAATAATCTCTGCTTCTGTCTGAGCTGCCTGTTTGCTTAAACCCAGAGAATCGCCCACATAATCTGATATATCCTGTATATTCCCCGGCTGATAGTTATGACCTAGCAAAACAGCATTTTTCTCTTTTTTTAGAATATTAATCTGCTCCCTAAGTTCTTCTTCATTCATGTCCTAAATGTCCTCCCTGTATAAAAAAATTTATAACCTGTTATTTGATAATTTTAATTTATAATAACTCTTTTCATAATTTATGTCAAGATAATATTGCTTCAGGCTAATCAAAACAGTAAATTAATAATTCTGCAAAAATATATTACCTGCTTTTTTCATAAATATTATTATCCTCATCAAATAGCACTATTCTGGGTTCCCAGTCTTTAATCTTTTCATTTTCAATCTGAACATAGGACATAACAATAATTTCATCACCCGGCTGTACCAGACGGGCGGCTGCCCCATTCAAACAAACAGTGCGGGAGTCGTTATCTCCGGCGATAACATAAGTTTCAAAGCGTTCTCCATTATTAATATCCACAATCTGTACTTTTTCATGAGGCTTTATACCCGATTTTTCCAGTATCTCCCGGTCAAGTGTTATACTGCCCATATACTTCAAATTTGCTTCAGTGATCCGGGGACGATGAAGTTTGGCCTGTAAAACAGTTCTAAGCATGAGGAATCTCCTCCCTATCAAGGTAAATATTATCAATCAAACGTGTTTCTTCTACATAAACTGCCAGAGCAATAACCACTTTATCTCTGATTTCTTCTCTTGATTTTAAAGTCTCAGGGTCAACAATTTCAATATATTCTATTTCTGTTAAATCATGTTTTTGAATCATGGCCTCAATTTTGTTTTTTATTTTTTCAGGATCATTTTCTCCTTTTTTAATAAGGCTGCGGGCTTTTTTTAATGATTTATAAAGAACTGCTGCGGTTTCTCTACCCCTCTCACTTAAATATTTATTTCTGGAACTTACAGCAAGTCCATCTTCCTCACGAACAGTAGGTATCCTCTCCATGGCAACAGGAATATTAAGGTCCCGAACCATTCTCTTTAATATAACAAACTGCTGAAAATCCTTTTGCCCAAAATATGCTTTATCCGGCATAATAATATTAAAAAGTTTACTGACAACTGTGGCCACACCCCTGAAATGTCCTTCCCGAAAAGCACCACACAATCTATCAGTAAGTTCTTCCACCTGTACAAAGGTGGAATGATCTGCAAAATACATCTCATCAGGTTCTGGGGAAAAAATATAATCCACTCCTGTTTTTTTTGCCAGACGGGCATCCCTATCCAGATCACGGGGGTATTCTTCATAATCCTCTTCAGGACCAAACTGAGTGGGATTAACAAAAATACTAACTACCACCACATCATTGTTTTCTACAGCTTTTTTTATTAAATTTAAATGACCTTCATGCAGATAACCCATGGTGGGCACCAGGCCAATATTATGCCCCGCTTTTTTTTCATTACTTAACCTGTCTTTGATTCCGGAAATATCTTTAATTATCTCCACTGTTTAGATACTCCTCTCTTAGTTTGCGGGCTGTATCCTGTTCCATATGAAAACTTTCATTATCATCGGGAAAAGAATCCCCCTTGATATCATTTATATACTCTGTTACCGCTTTTTTAATTACCCTGTTTAATTCTGCATATTTGCGCACAAAAGTAGGATTAAATTCTTCATCATAACCCAGCAAATCGTGCAGCACCAGTACCTGTCCATCACAATCAGGACCGGCCCCAATACCTATAGTAGGAATATCCAGCTTACGGGTAATAACTTCTGCCAGTTCCCGGGGCACAGTCTCCAGTACCACAGAAAAAGCACCGGCTTTCTGAAGTTCCAGGGCATCCTCAATTAATGTCCGGGCACTCTCCTCCTGTTTACCCTGTACTTTAAAACCACCGAACTGATTCACCGACTGGGGGGTTAAACCAAGATGGCCCATCACCGGGATCCCTGCATCCGTCATCGCTTTAACCTGAGGTATAACCCTGCTGCCGCCTTCCAGTTTAACTGCCTGAGCACCACTCTCTTTCATAATACGGCCTGCTGAAGACATAGCCCGGGAAACACTTTCCTGAAAAGACATAAATGGTAGATCTGTTACCAGCAAGGCATCGCTTCGACCCCGGTCCACCATCTTAGTATGATATATCATATCTTCAAGGGTAACCGGTAATGTGTTTTTATGACCCTGCATGACCATACCCAGAGAATCTCCCACAAGAATAATATCAATCCCGGCTCCAGAAACCAGTTTTCCAGAATAATAATCATAGGCGGTAAGCATGGAAATACGTGTCCCTTCTTTTTTCATTCTTACAATATCATTAACTGTCCTGCCCATCAATTCCACCTCCCTTGAAAATATTTTTCTTTCCGATAAGTCGGGTGGTATACTTACCCAATACTCTATATAGCTCAACCAGATCTTCATTATTTTTTTTGATACTTTCTAAATGCAGGGCAACTGTCTCCCAATCTCCCCGGGCCACAGGGCCGGTTAATACAGATTCAGGGGACTTATCTTTAATATTTTTCAGGACTCCTGAAGATAGCTCCAGAAGACTGTTTTTTATTTTCTCATCTGAAATCCCGGCCTCCTCCAGCAGTTCATAACTGCAGCCAATCAGGGTAACAAGATAATTGGCCGCCAGCACTGCAGCAGCATGATAAAGCGGTTTTTTTTCCGGATCTATCGAACTCCAGCTCAAATTTAAATCCCGGCAGATTTTATGCCCTACCTTTAGACCCTGATCCGAACCTTCAATTACATAATTAGCTTCCGGTAATGTTTTCAGCCCTGTTTCAAAATCCGGAACTGATAGTAAAGGATGTAAAGAAAAAACCCCCCTTTTATTTTCTTTTTTTTCTTTTTTTTCTTTTCCATAAAGTATCTCTGCTGGAAGCAGACCGCTCATATGCATAAAAACTGAATCCCTGTTTACCTGACAGCTGTTTATATAATCCACTATTTCGGATATTTTATCATCCGGAGTTGTTACCATAACCAGATCTGCCACTTTTAGTTTCTCCACCAGCTCCTGTCTGGAAAGAGCAGCACCCTGGCCTATCTTTTCAACTGCTCTTTGAGCAGAAGCTTTACTTTTATTTTTTACTCCTATGATCTCATGACCGCCTGTTTGCAGGAGATAACCAAAAGAAGCTCCTATTCGGCCGGCCCCAATAATTATTACCTTCACCCACATAACCTCCTTTTTTAAACCCCAATAAAAAACCCCCTGACGGGGGTTCAGAAGGTTTAATAAAAACTATTTTACCCGTCCCGGTTAATATTATTAATCCAGGCGACTTAATTTTTAGGTTGCATGGAAAAAAGATGATAACAAACAGCTCCTGGATACAGTTCTGGTTTTAAGATACTGTTCCAGATTAAAATTCATTTTTATCATACCACTAATAATCTAAATAATCAAGAATATTTCTCAGTATACTTTTTGGACAAATAAAATTACTGTTAAGATTAAAAGATCAATCAGTCTATCTTTTCTTAAAATAATCCACTTATTTTTCCATCTTCATCAATATCAATATCTTCTGCTGAAGGTCGGGCCGGTAAACCGGGCATAGTGAGTACCGGACCAGTAATAGGAACCAGAAATTCCGCACCTGCAGAAAGATTTATCTTTCTTACATTAACCCGAAAATTTTGCGGCCTTCCTTTTAATTCCGGATCATCGGAAATCGAGCTCTGGGTTTTAGCCATACAGATTGGAAGATCATCATATCCCAGACGGGTATACTCCATAATCTGCTCTTTTGCTTCAGCTGAATAATCAACCCCACTGGCTCCATAAATTTCCCGGGCTATTTTGTTTATCTTACTTTCAATACTTTCATCAAGTTCATAAAGAAACCTAAAATTGTTTTTGTTGGAATCCAAAACAGACAGCAGTTTACCGGCCAGCTCAGTTCCCCCTTCCCCTCCTTTTTGCCATACTTCAGAGACAGCTGCTTTTATACCACGAGACCGGCATTCCTCCAGTAAATAATCAATTTCTTCTCCAGTATCACTGTCAAATTTATTGACTGCTATTACCAGAGGAAGACCGAACTTTCGTATATTTTCTATATGTTTTTCCAGATTTGAAAATCCTTTTTTGAGAGCAGTAATATTTTTCTGTTCCAGATTATCAGGATCTACACCACCATGTAGTTTGAGGGCCCGAACTGTAGCCACCAAGACCACTGCATCAGGCCGTAAATTGGAATATCGAGCTTTTATATTGAAAAATTTCTCAGCCCCCAGATCAGCTCCAAATCCAGCTTCGGTTACAGCAATTTCAGAAAGGCTTAAGGCCATTTTGGTCGCCACACTGCTGTTGGCACCATGAGCTATATTGGCAAAGGGCCCACCATGAATAAAAGCCGGTGTATTCTCCAGAGTCTGTACCAGATTGGGTTTAAGAGCATCTTTTAGCAGAGCACAGACCGCCCCTGATATATTTAAATCATCCACAGTAACCGGTTTTCTCTCCAGATTATAGGCAATCACTATTTTGGATATTTTCATTTTAAGCTCATTGATATCATTTGCCAGACAGAGCAGAGCCATCAATTCCGAGGCCACGGTTATTATAAAATTGTCTTCACGTGGTTGGCCATTGCTGGTTCCCCCCAGTCCAACTACAATTTCCCTAAGAGCCCGGTCATTCATATCCATTACCCGGGGCCAAACCACACGGGTGGGGTCTATATTCAAGTCATTCCCCTGTTTAATATGATTATCCAGAACAGCAGAAATAAGATTATGAGCCACACCAATAGCATGAATATCTCCTGTAAAATGCAGATTAATATCTTCCATAGGGATTACCTGAGCATATCCTCCACCGGCAGCCCCACCTTTGATACCCATAGTGGGGCCCAGAGAAGGTTCACGCAGAGCAATTACTGATTTTTTACCCAGATGGTTGAGGGCCTGACCAAGCCCTACGGTGGTAGTCGTTTTCCCCTCACCGGCTCTGGTAGGGGTCATAGCACTAACCAGAACCAGTTTTCCCTTTTTATTCCTTTTTTTCAGCAGATCCAGTTCTATCTTAGCTTTATATTTCCCGTACAGATCAACATAACTGCTGTCTATACCTAGATTATCTACAATTTCATTAATATGTTTTATATTTGCGGACTGGGCGATTTCTATATCTTTTTTCAATATTATCTCTCCTCAAAAAAAACAGGTCAGTAACAGCAAATATACTGTACTGACCCCTGGAATTAATCTCCATATTAAAAACCATCTTATTTATAATCCTCTGTTACAGAACTATCTTCATTCTCTTTTGTATCATCCTTAGCCGCAGATATATCTGATCTGGACTCTTTTTCATTTTCTGTTTCTTGTTCAGCTTCATTTTCTGCTGAACTATCGGTTTCCAGTTCATCATCCTCCTGAGTTTTCCCGCTATCACTTTTAGATCCTTCTTCACTATCCGAAACAGCAGCTTTTTGATCCAGTTCATCATCCTGTTCATCCGGCTGTTTGCCTTCTTGATCTTCCTGTTCTTCCTCTTCAGGCTCAGGAAGAGATTCTCCCGCAATAAGTTTTTGTATCTGTGAAGAATCAAGAGTTTCACGCTCTTTCAGCTCGTAAACAATCTTTTCCACAGTATCCTCATTTTTACTCAACAATTTATAGGCTTTTTCATAACAGTTTTCTATATAAATGTTTAGTTCTTTATCTATTTTCGCGGCCACTTCTTCACTAAAATTTCGACTGCGAGAAATATCCCGTCCCAGAAAAACCTGCTCATCATGTTTTTGCCCCAGTGTAAGGGGACCCAGTTCTTCACTCATCCCATATTCGGTAATCATAGCCCGCACAATTTTGGTTGCCCGCTCCAAATCATTCTGGGCACCGGTACTAATGTCATCCAGAAATATTGATTCAGAGACCCTGCCGCCCAGCAGAGCGGTAACCTGATCCAGAAGTTCAGACTTTGTGCGAAAGTTTTTCTCCTCTTCAGGTAAAGGCACAGTAAATCCTCCAGCCTGCCCCCGAGGAATAATAGATACCTTGTGAGTTCTATCTGCATGTTCCAGAAGCTCACCCAGCAGAGCATGACCGGTTTCATGATAGGCAACAAGATTTTTTTCTTCATCAGAAATTAATCTGCTCTTACGCTGTGGTCCGGCAATCACCCGATCAATAGCATCATCAAACTCCTGCATACTAATTTTATTTTTCATCCTGCGGGCCGCAAGAATTGCAGCTTCATTAGCCAGATTTTCCATATCTGCCCCGGTAAATCCGGGAGTCCTTTTGGCCAGAATATCAAGTTCAACATCATCACTGACCGGTTTATTTTTTATATGAATATCCAGTATCTTCTGCCGGGCCAGTTTATCCGGTTTGTGAACAACCACCTGACGATCAAAGCGGCCGGGCCGAAGTAAGGCAGGATCAAGAATATCCGGCCTGTTGGTAGCAGCCATTAAAATGATACCTTCATTTGGTTCAAAACCATCCATCTCTACCAGCAGCTGATTTAAAGTCTGCTCTCGTTCATCATGACCGCCCCCCAGTCCGGCACCACGCTGTCGCCCCACAGCATCCAGTTCATCAACAAATATTATGCAGGGAGCATTTTCTTTCCCTTTTTCAAATAAATCTCGAACCCGGGAAGCTCCTACCCCAACAAACATCTCTACAAAATCAGAACCACTAATAAAATAAAATGGGACTCCTGCTTCACCGGCAATTGCTTTAGCCATTAGTGTCTTACCGGTTCCGGGAGGACCAACCATTAAAACTCCTTTGGGCACTTCAGCACCCAGTTCCGAAAACTTCTGAGGTTTTTTTAAAAACTGCACAACTTCCTGAAGCTCTTCCTTTATTTCTTCATAATTAGCTACATCATCAAAATCGATATCTCCTTTACCTTCATTTAATTTGGCTTTACTTTTGCCAAAAGACATCATTTTACTTCCCCCACCCTGCATCCGCTGCATTATAAAAAACCAGATTCCAATAAATATTAAAATAGGCAGGGCATAACCTAAAATACTGAGCCACCAGGGTGGTGAAGGTTCAGGTTCTGTATCAATGTTCAGTTCTGCTCCACTAATTTCACTTAAAAAAACCTGCATGTCCGGGATTGGAACTTCAAATTCCCGGTTATTATATTGTCCCTTAACCTCAGTACTGCCGACAATAGTTATATTAGAAATATTGCCTCTATCAATTTCACTCACCAGCTGGGTGTAATTCAAATCAACCTCCCCGGTGGGGGGGTCCATAAATAACTGGGCAATTAAAATTGAAACTACTATTAATAATATATATACGCCAATATTTTTTGCAAATTTGTTCAATTCAGCAAAACCTCCCCTCAGACTATTAAAAAGCCTTAACTAAAAATTATATACTATAATTAAAATAAAACACATGATTGTAAATTAAAGTACTATAAAGTACTAATGTAATAAGGCCTGTCCGAAATAAATTTTTGAAAATAAATAGTATATGAGATATACAGTTAAGTATTATAACATAAGTATTCATTTTTGTAAATATATATTACTCCTTATGAATATAAATGTTCTTTTAAGGCCCCTATAAAGGGCAGATTCCTGTATTTCTCAGCATAATCAAGTCCATAGCCAACCACAAATTCATCAGGTACTTCAAAGCCATTATAATCTACCTGTACTTTTTTCTGTACTCTCCGCTCCGGTTTATCAAGCAGAGTAACTATTTTAATGCTGGCCGGGTCCCTGGTCTGCAGTAAATTAACTACCCGCTTCATTGTCAGTCCGGTGTCTATAATATCTTCAACTATCAGAACATGTTTTCCTTCTATATTTTCTTCCAGATCTTTTATTATCCGAACATTTCCCGAGGTATAAGCATCTTTACCATAGCTGGACACATCCATAAAATCAAAAATTACGGGACTGTCAATCTCTCGGGCCAGATCAGCCATAAAAATTACTGCTCCTCTCAAAATACCAACCATAATTACCTCTTCACCATCATCATAATGACTGCTTATTTTTGCCGCCAATCTTTTATTCTCCGCCTTAATCTCCTGTTCACTGACCACCACTTCTTTAATATCATCTCTCATATCAGTTTTTGGATTGGTCATTTTTAGTCTCCTTTATTGGATAATAAAAAGATATTTTACATACCTTAAATTAACATTTTCGAATCATCTCCACTTCCATTGATAAAAATATTGATATATGCTGCTGTTGCTTCATTCACAAAAAGGACTAATTTCCATCTTCTCTTTCAGTCAAGAAGAAACTAAATTTAACTCACTTCCGACGGTCTCCAGGTCCTGGTACCTAAAGCAAGCCGCAGTAGTGACGAGAGGAAGGTGAAACAGAAATTTTGTTTTTCGTCTTCTTTCTCTCAATGTGACGATAAAGCCCTTTGGCGGGCTCGATGCACTATTGCTGGCCCAACCATGTGCATAAAAATAGAGGGAAAGCAAAATGTTCATATCAGCTGACAGCAGCATATACTTAAACCTACCAGTGCAGTGGTTATGGAGGAGAACCACATTTTCTAAATTTCCTGGCCCCTGAAACTCAATATAAATTTAATTATAGTTTTAGAATCAGGCTTTACTTTGCATCTTTCATTCATCCTCCAGCCGGCAATCCAGATTATTTCCCCTTCATTATCAACAATTAAAGGAATTAAATCCCTCTCCGGTACCGGGATTTTGTGGTCAATAAAAAAGTCTTTTATTTTTTTTCTGCCTTCCATACCCAGAAGTTGAATTCGATCTCCCCTCCTGCGATTNCGNACTACCAGAGGCAGAGATAAAGTATGAAAATCACAATAACAGATATTGGAGCTGCCAAAATCAGGCATCCGGGTGGGATCCTGACCTTTAAAAAATTTCACAGCAATTTTTTTGTCCCCCGGAACCTCAGTTTCTCCCGGTATATTGAGTTTAAATGAATATTTTTCATTATAAACAGAAGCACTTTCCTTAACGATAATAAGTGAGTCATACTGTTTTTTGACTTCAATATTACCTTTTAAATCCAGTTTTTTACCTGTGGGTAAATTAAATATTAAATCATCAACAGCAGAATAATGCTCATAATAGACATCACCACTTGCTCCCTTAACCTTTTCTATACTATCACGAATTATTCTGTATCTGATAACCGGGTGCAGGGATTTTAGCTGGTTGAGGTCAAGAATAACCCGGTCTGTTCTTTCTTCTGCAATTACCCTGTCCTTAACTTCTCTTTGCTTTTGATAAAGATAATTATCAATATCCTCCATAATCTCTGCCGTATTAAAAACAACTTTTTTCAATCCCGGATTTATTTCTTTTTCCAGATAGGGGATAACCCTGTTCCGTATTTTATTTCTGCTGTAATCGGATTCTCTATTTGTGGGATCCATAACCGGCTGCAGTTCACGAAAAGAACAATACTTTTCAATCTCTTCTCTCCAGCAAAAAAGCAGGGGGTGAATGATTTTAAGACCTCTAATTTCTGATTGAGAAGAAATTCCTTTCAGACCCCTAAGCCCTGTACCCCTGAATAAATTAAAAAGAACAGTCTCCACCAGATCATCTCTATTATGAGCCAGAGCCGCCTTATCAAAATTTCTTTTTTGAATAATTTGTTTCATATATTTTAATCTCTCTCTGCGCCCCGCCTCTTCAGGAGTTAAACCTCCTTCTTTTGCAGCTGCAGGCACATCAGATTTTTTTATAATTACATTAACCCCTATCTTCTGACAAAATTTTTTTACAAACTTCTGATCACAATCCGCACTTTGCCGAAATCCATGGTTAAGGTGAAATACAAGAATAGATAAAGACCTCTGGGCACTTAGCCGGTGAAAAAGATCCAGCATAGTAAGGGAGTCCGGCCCTCCAGAAACAGCCAGCAAAATTCGATCTCCTTCTTTAATTAATGATTTTTCATCCAGAAAATCTGCAAATCGTTCAATAAGATCCAAAATAAATGCTCCTTAATAATAGATAATCAAAAAATGATATATCTGGATAGTTCTCCAGTAGATATACTTTTCTAGAAAAAACCATTATTACCTGCAATTTTTATAAAATTTTAATATACCGTTCTTCTAATATGAAAAATTTCAGCATTATTAAATTACCCCTCCGCTTTTGCAATGAAATTTCTTATATATTATAATAATTAATGTAATCATAAATTTAAAATAAATCTCTACTCTCTTAGAAAGGAGCAGTTATCATGCTGGTTATATTTAAATTAATGTATCTTTTGGGCCTGGTGGGAATATTAACCCAGCTTCTATATCAGGGAAGTTTATTTCTCAGCCAGAACTTTATGCAGGTCCTATCCCCCATGGAGCAGGCCCAGCTGCAGGCAGAAAAGATTTTTCATATATTCTTTACTCCCCTGTTCTGGATTATGGCTGTATTCACTTTAATTGGTTATCTGGGATCAAAAAAATATAAAAATAATTTAAACCTATAAAATATATTTTTTCTATTTGCAACTATAAGTTTTCTATTTGCAACTATAAGTTTTCTATTTGCAACTATAAACTGAAAGCTTAATTCTTTCTACACTGTTTTCACCGCTGCTGCACTGCTTTTTTACTGCTCAAAAATTATCAGCATGCAAACGGTTTATAAGCCCATACAGAAGATCATGCTCACTTATTATCAGTTCTCCAATTTCTAAAAAATCCATAACAGCAAGCAAAATTAATATCCCGACAC